>ENA-OPCT01001327-OPCT01001327.1-human-gut-metagenome-genome-assembly--contig:-NODE-1327-length-10496-cov-2.319797_pt1 | contig 10496 bp, 8 predicted proteins | sample MGYA00241572_ERZ501495 | MGnify/ENA primary metagenome ERZ501495 (study PRJEB25962, sample SAMEA2042580) | human gut metagenome | biome: human gut; feature: human-associated habitat; material: faeces... | reverse complement strand
GACTTAAAGAATGTTGAATAAGTAATACGGTAAACGACAATGAAACAAGAAATAATTATAGCAGGCTTCGGTGGACAAGGTGTATTGTCTATGGGTAAGATCTTGGCCTATTCCGGTTTGATGGAAGGCAAGGAGGTTAGCTGGATGCCTTCATACGGACCTGAGCAACGTGGCGGTACGGCCAACGTAACCGTTATCTTGAGCGACGAGCGTATCAGCTCACCCGTATTGAATGAATATGATATCGCTATTATCTTGAACCAACCTTCCATGGATAAGTTCGAGAGCAAGGTGAAACCGGGCGGTATCTTGATTTACGATGGTTATGGCATCCATACGCCAGCGAAACGTACGGATATTAACGTATATCGGGTAGATGCCATGGACGCCGCTACCGAGATGAAGAACGAGAAGGCATTCAATATGTTGATCTTAGGCGGGTTGCTTAATATCGTCCCGATGGTTCAATTGGAGAACGTCATGCTAGGATTGAAGAAATCCTTGCCCGAGCGTCACCATCATTTGTTGCCGATGAACGAGGCTGCCATTAAGAAAGGAATGGAGATTATACAGAAAATATAAGAAGCTCATTCATTGATGTGCCGATATGCCAATTAAGTTTTCTGATTGGCATATTGGCATATTTTATAATTGGCACATTATTTTTTGTTATATCTTTGCAACCCATGAAGTATTATCTATACATATTACTTTTTCTGATAGGAACGGCGGCTTCCGCGCATGCGCAAGGACGTTCCGGGAGCCGGGGAGGACGAGGTGGATTCTCGTTATCTAATTTATCATCCTCAAACAAGGAAATACCGGATAGCTTGCTGCAAACAGATAGCGCGGCGCTGAAATCAAAACGAATCATCGGTTATCGGCTCACGCCTCTTTTGGGAGAACGTTATATCGCTCCTATGGATACCAATCGATTAAATTTCGGGAATAGTACGTTGGTGGAAGCGAACTCATTGGCCGTAGGTTATCTGGCGAATGTGGGATCGCCGGCGCAAACCCGTATTTTTAACGAACGTAAGGAGGAACGTGATTTCATCTTCGCCGATGCCTATGATTATTATATCACGACCCCAACAAACGCTTATTTCTACGATACCAAAGTACCCTATACCCAAGTGACTTATACGACAGGAGGAGCCAGCCAGAATAAGATGGACCGACTGAAAGGGGTATTGACCATGAACTTTGGCAAAAAGATCAATGTCGGTGGCGAGATGGATTATATCTATAGCCGCGGATATTATAACTCCAACGGTAATAAATTATTAAGTTATCGTTTTTTCGGAAGTTATATCACCGACCGTTACGAGTTAAACGCTTATTTAAGTAATTTCAATTTCGTAAACTACGAGAACGGTGGACTTACAAATGACCAGTATATCACGAATCCCGATGACTTGGCCGAGAATCAAAGAAATATCGATAGTAAATCATACCCTGTCCGTTACACGGACACATGGAACCGTGTCCGTGGAAAACAATATTTCCTGACACAGAGATACAATCTCGGTTTTACTAAGGAATTGGAAGAAACCGATGAGGAAGGGAACGTAAAAGAGGTATTCATTCCGGTTTCCAGTATCATCCATACCATCGATTACGAAGATAACCGCAGACGCTTTATCTCTAATGATGCCGGGATCGATACCTGCTACACTCATCTTTATGGTATGGACGCATCTTTGAATGACCAGACTTCCTCTTGGAATTTAAAGAATACCTTTGCGTTGGCCTTGCGGGAAGGTTTCCAAGATTGGGCTAAGTTCGGGCTGACCGCCTTCGTTACTTTCGAGAAACGCCGGTTTAGATTGGCATCCCAAGTTCCCGGACTGGACTACGGTCCGGATGGTCGTGGAAGCTCTGAGCCAAGCACATTAAATTTCCCTACTTCCGAAGTATATGATGAGTTTACTACCTACATCGGCGGCGAATTATCCAAACGCCGTGGTAGCCTTCTTACCTACAATGTCCGTGGAGAATTAGGACTTGCGGGAAGTGACGCCGGAGAGGTCCGAGTGAGCGGAGACCTGCAAACAAAATTCAAACTTTTTAAGAAAGACGCTACGATCAAGGCGGAAGGATACATCAAGAACATCACCCCGGCGTTCTACCAACGTCACCATCATGGGCGTTACTATTGGTGGGATCTATCATTGAAAAATGTGCAAAGGATTTACGCCGGAGCGAAAATCAACTTGGAATCCACCCGTACCCAGTTATCCGGAGGAGTGGAAAGTATCCAGAATTATGTATTCTTCAACGGCAAAGGTTTGCCGGAGCAAAGCAGTAAGAACATCCAAGTTGTCTCAGCCCGTATCAAGCAAGATATCATGTATCGTGCGTTCGGATGGGAGAATCAGCTTTCTAGCGAGAAGTCTCAACTTCCGTTGCCGGATATCAGCGCATACTCGAATATATATCTAGCGTTTAAGTTGGCGAAAGTATTAACCGTACAGATTGGCGCGAACGTATACTACAACACCGCTTATTACGCTCCTTATTACGAGCCGGCTACCCAGCAGTTCCAAGTACAGGAAGAAGACAAGAAAGTGAAGGTCGGTAATTATCCGTTGATCAACGCTTATGCGAATTTCCATTTGAAGCAAGCTCGCTTCTTCATCATGGCATACAATCTAGGCTCTAAGTTCGTTGACCCGAATTACTTCTCTCTTGCGCATTATCCGTTGGACCCGATGGTCTTGAAAATGGGTATCTCCGTGACTTTCAATAATTAATCGATTGCCATGAGATCTAAGAAGTTGCTTATCCTATACGCTTTTCTACTGATTGTCGCTGTAGTGACAATGGTACAGCTTTGGAGACTTAACCAACGTCCCCAAGAGATCGGACCTCGTGATTATCCGGAAATCAAGGAAGAAGGAATTCTTCGGATGATAACCGAGTACAATCAATCCGGATATTTCGTATCCGGCGATACGGTGCAAGGTTTTCAATACGAGCTTAGCCAAGCGATCGCTAAATTATCCGGATTGGAGGTTCAGACGCATTTGGAAATGAGTTTAGCGAAAAGCTTCGAGGAATTATCGGACAACAAATGCGACGTAATCGCAAGAAACATACCCATCACCTCCGAGATGCGGGAAAACTACCTGTTCACCGAACCGATCGTTCTCAACAAGCAAGTCTTGGTACAACGTACGGCAGAGGCGAACAACGGACAAGCCCCTATCCGTAACCAATTGGATTTAGCCCAAAAGACTTTATACATACCGAAAGATTCCCCGGCCTTATTGCGTCTGCAAAATCTGGGACACGAGATAGGCGATACGATCTACGTGGTGGAAGATGAGTTATATTCTACCGAGCAGCTTATGATCATGGTAGCCAAAGGCGATATCGATTATGCCGTATGCGACCAACAAATCGCCCGCATGACCCAGAAAAAACTGCCGGAAGTCGATATCCTAACGGATGTCAGTTTTACCCAATTGCAATCGTGGGCGGTCCGTAAAGACTCTCCTGTCCTACTGGATAGCCTAAATAGTTGGCTCCAGCAAATCAAAGACAGTGGATTATACGACCAGATTTATAAGCGCTATTACAAATAGGGCTATTCATGAGACGGCAAAATAAAGGAGAACTCCGAACCCACCCCTAATTCAGACGTAACATGTATCGAACCTCCCATCTTCACAACCAATCCTTTGCAGATAGCCAGTCCTAATCCGATTCCTTCCATATAGTCGTTTATTTTCACGAAACGGTCGAAGACATCTTTCAATTTTTCCTTATCGATGCCGATTCCCGTATCCCTTACGTAAAAACGTAATTGATCATCCGGTTGAATGGTATATCCCATCGTGATGCTACCTTCTTTCGTGTTCTTGATAGCGTTGTTCACCAAATTATTAATCAACTGCAACAGACGCATGCTATCCGTACCGAACATATGGTGGTCAGCCTCTTTCTCCAAAACCAACTTGACTCCTCCCGGAACCCGTAACTTGGCGGAAGCATAAATCGTATCCATCAATTCACTGACATCTAATTGCTCATATGTGATCTTTATCGCATCCGCCTCGATCTTCGAGATATCCAAGATGTCATTGATCAATTGCATCAACAATTGGTTATTCATCTTGATCACATCGTAGTACGACATACGTTCCTCATCCGTATCAGCAAAAGCCATCAATTCAGAGAAACCGGTAATCGCATTCAAAGGAGTCCGGATCTCATGGCTCATATCCGCCAGATATTTCGATTTCATCTTATCAGCGGCCTCAGCCTTCACCTTCGCCTCCTCAAGGCTTAATTCTTGATTCTTCCGTTCCTGAATATTCGTTGAACATCCAAGGATAACCGAAGGTCTTCCTTTCTCGTCCCGTTCATACACGGTAGCGAATACCTCTCTCCAAACATATTCCTTCTTGCCGGGAAATAGCATACGTGCCTCGATCCTTGCCTCAGAGATTTCCCCTCGGCAAAGACGGGTAAACATATTATGATAATGTTCTTGATCATCCGGATGCGCCCGGCTGATAAACTGCCCCCATGACACCTCTATCATATCTTCCGACATGGTATTCCAATCGTTCAAGGTCACAACGGAATCCTTGAAATTATGGGTACTGTCCGGATCGATGAAGATCGAGCATGTACGTATATCACTTATCCGCAATGATCCTGTTTCCATATTATTATACACTTTCTCATTCTAGCGATGCCCGCTACCTCTTTCCGTTTGTGCCCGGACAAACGCCTCAAAAACAAAAAATCCCGTAAAGCTTTCGCCTTACAGGACTCTCTGCGGAAAGACAGGGATTCGAACCCCGGGAACCTCTCGGTTCAACGGTTTTCAAGACCGCCGCAATCGACCACTCTGCCATCTTTCCAATATGTTTTGCGATCAAACGTTTCGTTTAATTGCTTTGCAAAGGTAGTCATTCTTTTGGAATATACAAGAGTCTTATGCGCTTTTTTTCTTTTTGTTTATTCTTTTCTTTTAAGAATAGAATGTGTGGGAATCCCCTTTTTATTGCTATTTTTGTAGCAAATAATTTATCAATCAAGTAAAAGGTTTCTATATGAGAAAGTTGAAAAGTTTATGGCTGGTTTCGGTTGTGCTGCTATTAGTAAGCTGCTCGATGTCCGCTAAATCAGATAAATCAAGTGAGGCTGGTACCGCCTCCAAGGGAGAGGTCGTTACTTTGAACAAGGCAGAGTTCTTGCAAAAGGTATTCAATTACGAGAAGAACGCAACGAAATGGGTATATGAAGGTGATAAGCCTTGTATCATCGATTTTTATGCGGACTGGTGTGGTCCCTGCAAGCAAGTGGCTCCTATTTTAAGGGATTTGGCTATCCTGTATAAGAATGATATCGTAGTTTATAAGGTAAATGTGGATAAGGAAAAGGAGTTGGCTGCCGCTTTCGGTATACACAGTATTCCTACGTTCTTGTTTATCCCTAAGGAAGGACAGCCTCAGATATCGATGGGAGCTCTTCCCCGTGAGGAGTTTGTGAAACAGATCGATACTTTCTTGTTGAAGAAGAAGTAACACGACTTAGTTAATCATCATTTATAGATCGGAAAGCCGTAGAATTTTAGATTTTACGGCTTTTTTAATTGGGAGGGATGCTTTATGAAAGTAGGAATTATCAGATGTATGCAAACAGAGGATTTTTGCCCCGGTACTACTGATTTTAGGATGATCCGTGAGAAAAAGGGAGCCTTTGAGGGCGTAGAGGAAGATATTGAGATCATCGGGTTTATCAATTGCGGAGGTTGTCCCGGAAAAAAGGCCGTATTAAGGGCGAGGGAGTTGGTGAATAGAGGGGCGGATAGTATCGCTTTTGCTTCCTGTATCCAAAAAGGGACGCCGATAGGTTATGCCTGTCCTTTCGCCAAAAGGATGAAGGATGTTATCCAGAACGATTTAGGCGATGGCATCCGGCTGATCGATTATACGCATTAGGAAGATCCGGTAGCTGGTGGAAAAGGCATAAAAAAAGAGGGCATTGAAAAATGTCCTCTTTTTTATTTTGGCATCGCACGAATTATTCAGCGCTTTCAGTTGCCGGAGCTTCTTCAGCGGGAGCCGCTGCGGCTGCTTCCTCAGCTTGCTTAGCAGCTTCAGCTGCTGCCAATTCTGCTTTCTTTTTAGCTACGATTTCTGCTTTTGCCTTATTCGCTTCCTTTTCAGCCTCAAGACGTGCTTTAGCTTCTGCTCTAGCTGCTTCGCTGTCTTTTTCTTTGATAGCTTGTACGGAAGCTTGTTTGTTCTTCAACCAAGCTTGGAATTTCTCCTCAGCTGCGGCTTCGTCGAACGCACCCTTCTTAACACCTTCCAATAAATGCTTTTTCAAGCAAACGCCTTCGCGAGAAAGAATGTTACGAGTTGTGTCTGTAGGTTGAGCACCTACTTGTAACCAATACAAAGCTCTTTCGAAGTTCAAATCTACTGTAGCAGGATTAGTGTTCGGATTATAAGAACCTATCCTTTCAATAAATCTTCCATCACGTGGAGCCCTGCTGTCTGCGATCACGATTTGGTAGAAGGCGTAACCTTTACGACCGTGTCTTTGCAATCTAATTTTTGTTGCCATGTTTGAATAATTAATTTAAGCTGTTTGTATTAGCGGGTGCAAAGATAAGTTGTTTCAAAACATAAAACAAATATTCCAAACATTTTTCCTACCTTTGCGCCTTCTTTTTACACATATATATAATGTACGTATGATTTCTATTGATGGACTGACAGTGGAGTTTGGCGGAAGTGCCCTCTTTTCTGATATATCTTTCGTTATAAACGAGAAAGACCGAATTGCCCTGATGGGGAAAAACGGTGCGGGCAAATCAACTTTGCTCAAAATACTTGCCGGGGTACGCGAACCGACACGCGGAAAGGTTTCGGCACCCAAAGATACGGTCATAGCCTATCTGCCGCAACATCTGATGACGGAAGACGGAAGAACAGTGTTTGACGAAACGGCACAGGCTTTTTCACATCTTCATGAGATGGAAGCGCAGATCGAAAAGTTGAACAAGGAGCTTGAAACACGGACGGACTACGAGAGCGACAGTTACATGGCACTGATCGAGGAAGTGTCCAGCTTGAGCGAGAAGTTTTATTCGATCGATGCTACTAATTATGAAGAGGATGTGGAAAAGGCATTGCTTGGATTAGGATTCACCCGAGGAGATTTCCAACGCCAGACGAGTGATTTCAGCGGTGGATGGCGAATGCGTATCGAACTGGCCAAATTGTTGTTGCAGAATCCGGATGTGCTGTTGCTCGATGAGCCGACTAATCACTTGGATATCGAGTCTATCCAATGGCTGGAGGATTTCCTTATTAATAATGGTAAGGCAGTGATGGTTATCAGTCACGACCGCAAGTTTGTCGACAACATCACTACCCGTACTATCGAGGTAACTATGGGACGCATCTATGATTATAAGGTGAACTATTCGCAATATCTGCAACTTCGCAAAGAACGCCGGGAGCAGCAGCAGAAACAGTATGAAGACCAGCAGAAGATGATTCAGGAAACGAAGGACTTTATCGAACGCTTCAAGGGTACTTACAGTAAAACCCTGCAAGTGCAGAGCCGGGTGAAGATGCTGGAAAAGCTGGAACTTGTGGAGGTGGATGAAGAAGATACGTCAGCTTTGCGGCTGAAATTCCCGCCTTCGCCCCGTAGCGGCAACTATCCCGTAATTATGGAAGGGGTAGGCAAGGCTTATGGCGACCATGTCGTGTTCAAGAATGCATCGCTAACCATCGAACGTGGCGATAAAGTGGCTTTTGTCGGACGGAACGGTGAGGGTAAATCGACCTTGGTGAAGTGTATCATGAACGAGATAGAACATGAGGGAACATTGACGTTGGGACATAACGTACAGATTGGTTACTTTGCCCAAAACCAAGCTTCTTTGTTGGATGAAAACCTGACCGTGTTCCAGACTATCGATGATGTGGCAAAAGGGGATATCCGCAATAAAATACGCGACTTGCTCGGTGCTTTCATGTTCGGCGGCGAAGAGAGTACAAAGAAAGTGAAGGTTCTTTCCGGAGGTGAACGTACCCGCCTGGCCATGATTAAGTTACTGCTAGAGCCCGTTAACCTATTGATTCTTGACGAGCCTACCAACCACCTGGATATGAAGACCAAAGATATTCTGAAACAAGCGTTATTGGATTTTGACGGTACGCTGATCGTTGTTTCGCATGACCGTGACTTTTTAGATGGTTTGGTAACGAAAGTCTATGAGTTCGGTCATCAACGTGTACGCGAACATCTTTGCGGTATCTATGAATTCTTGGAAACCAAGAAGATGGAATCCTTGCAAGAATTGGAGAAGAAATCCAATTGAACTATATAAAAAATAGGAAACGGGGGCTTGGAAATAAGTCCCCGTTAAACTTTACATTTTGTCTCTATACACGATGATAACGTAGATAGCGCAACCTCCCCACGTAGATAGTTCTAGCTTGTGACGTAGACAGCGCAACCTCCCGATGTAGACAGCTCTATCTCCTAACGCTGTGAAACGTATTTGAAGAAATACCACATTATTAGTTGCGTCCCGCCACATTATTAGTTATGCCTCACCATATTAAGAGTTACAGGAAGCGTTCTGTCTTATAATAAGATTGAACCGGCAATTCGAACTTTTATCTTGACGAAAGGAAATAGTTGAAGCCTGATTTAACTTATTTCGAGTATGGGGTTTACAGAGGATAGAGGCTTGTTTATTTTACATTGTTTAGTAGAAATACAAATATATATTGATCTTTGTTTGGATATGTTATTCTTTATCTTTTAATTTGTTCACAGCTAATCTCTGATTTCTTTTTATAAGATAAATTTCCCTAGACGTTAAGCCTTATTTATAGTATGGTTTTATGGATTGTCAGGTATATATAATTTTGAAATGAGTGTTATGAAGAAATCTTTATTGTTTTTATTTTTTGCGTTTATGAGTATGGTGCTTAATGCGCAAGTTGTAAGAGGTCGTGTGATTGATAGTACGGGGGAACCGATTATCGGAGCCTGCATCATAGAAAAAGGAACTGTTAATGGTACGATTACAGATATAGATGGGTATTTTTCTCTATAGGTTAGTATATCTCCTACTGCATTGATTATTTCATATATAGGATATCGGACCGTGGAAGTTAAGCCTGTTTATGCAGGTAAATATTACACAATAACATTGAAGGAAGATGTAGTTTTGTTAGAATCCAGCTGGCCTAGTCTTACCCGTACATATGCAAAACATAATATACTTTAATCATACAACATTATGAGACTTCCGCTTTTCATAATTCAGGGTTTGTGCGTATTGTTATTTTGCTGTATGCCAAAACTTTTTGCTCAAAGTGTGACGCCTGGCGATTCCATAAAAATAAAGAGCAAGGAGCCTAAATATGGTAAGGTCTCTATATTGGTAAGTACCACCATACTATTACAGAATCGGGAAAGTCTTAAAGTTTTTTTGGTTTGCAGTAATGATACAATAAATAATGGATATGAAAAGCTGGAAGGTTTCTTGTTCGAAAAAGTCCCTGTAGGTGTAGCTCGGGCTTATGTATGGGCTGATGGTTTCGTGACCGATTCCGATACTTTAACTGTCAGGGAAGGTGAACTGACAAAAAAAAGTATGTATCTGACCGACCGTGTACTTCAACTCAAAGCTGTAATGGTAAAAGGACATACTCCGGCGATGGTATATCGAGGAGATACCATCCGTTTTAATCCTAATAATCTGAATCTCTCGGATGATGATATGGTACGGACTATTCTGGAACAAATGCCGGGAGTGAAAATCACGGATGGCGGAATCAATGTGATGGGAAAGGAGGTAGAAAAAACGTATGTGGACGGGAAGAAGATATTTGGCGAGAATCCAATGACGGCGGTCGACCATGTGCAGGCTACGGATGTGTTGAATATTTATGCTTATGATGAGGACGAGCGTAAAGAACAGATTAAAAAAAATAGGAGGGGGCGCCGTCGGAGAGTGTTGAATATAGAAACCAAGAGTAAGATGATTAATTCATCGGACGGAAATATGTTGGTAGGCGCCGGAGGAAATATGGGTAAGCAGGAACTTTCCAGTCATGATGTACGCTATGTAGCGGGCGGATGTTTTAATTTCTTTTCCGAACAGATGCTGCTTTCCATCAATGCGATGCACAACAATGAAAATGTGGCGACGAATAATTCGCAAATGTTTTTGCGTTCAAATAATCCTTCTCCGATTTATAGCGTGAATAGTTTTGCCGGATTTAATTTATCTCGCCGCTGGGAGGAGACGCCAGGCTATTTTAAGGAAATAAGGGGAGGTTATCAATTCTCTCGAAAAGCTTCGGAAAACAATCAGCAAGAAGAACGGGATTATTATCCTACTGAAAGTTTTAATCAACGTTCGTATAAAAGCCATAATTATACTGCAGATCGTAAGAATGAGCATGCCGCGAATATAGGTTTTGGCCTGAATGATA
>ENA-OPCT01001298-OPCT01001298.1-human-gut-metagenome-genome-assembly--contig:-NODE-1298-length-10622-cov-3.705971_pt1 | contig 10622 bp, 7 predicted proteins | sample MGYA00241572_ERZ501495 | MGnify/ENA primary metagenome ERZ501495 (study PRJEB25962, sample SAMEA2042580) | human gut metagenome | biome: human gut; feature: human-associated habitat; material: faeces... | reverse complement strand
CTGTCATGCAAAGTCCCTTTTTTGGATTCAGAAGCGGCTCCGCCGCGATAAACTCATGAAATAAACTAAACGCAAGTGCAGATGGCAGTTCGCTATGGTCCTGCGGACCCAAAAATTTCACGGTCATCGGCCGTATCTGTAGGGGCTCGCACGTGGCGAGCCCGTTAGGGAGATTCCATCACAGCCCATTCGAGTATAATGGCAAGTTTTTACGAACCACGAATCACGAACAACGAGCCACTGCTTTTTTTACAACTCAGATGCGGCTTTGCCGCGACAGACTCAAATTGACAACGACGCTTCGGGATACCCTCAGCGCGTAGCGGGACGCCCTCCGGAATATCCTCCGGGTCGTCCCCTGCGGTATCGCAGACAGGCGATGAATGGGAAGTGATTCGCCGGCCGCATAATGAGAGCGGCATAAACATCAAACTTTCAACTTCAAACTCAAAAAAGCGGTTGTCTTTATACGACAGCCGCTTTTTTTGCTGCTTCCCGTACCGCTGTAACGCGTTACCTATAAAGAAAAGAGAAGAAGAGAAAGGGAAAGGAGAGGAGACTAAAAAACATAGGGAGAATGTCCGCAGCGTGTGGATTTTTTCTCTTATATAGATAGAAGGCCGGAAGGGCTAAACGGAAACGAGGTGCTTGCAATGAAGAAGCTGCAATGGCTTAAAACCAGGACGGGACTGTTTTCGGACCCCCGCATTTTATGTCTGATGAATCAAGCGAACGGCGATTCGTATATCGTGTTATGGTTTTTCCTGAAGGACATGGCCGGAACGGTTAACGACAACGGCCTTGTCTACGTATCGGGCCAGGAAGCCATGACGACGCAGCTCATTGCCAAGTGCCTGCACCGTCGCCGGCCGTTTATCGAAAAAGGATTAGCTTTGTTAGAAAAACTGGAGCTCATCGAACGTGACGGAAACGGCATGATCCGCATTGCTATCTGGGATGAACTGCAGGACTTCCAGCGTGACGAGAGGAAGCGGGAGCAGACAAAAGAACGGGTCCGCCGTTACCGTGAGAGGCAGCGGCTGGCTCAGCCGTCAGATAAAGCGATGGATACAGAAGCCGCTTCACCTGTGATAGAACAAAATGTTTATGAAGGTGAGCCCGTGACGACGCCGAAAGCCATGCGGGATTATGCGTCAGTCCAAAAATACCAGACCCTTTTCGGGCCTATGCAGGGGGATTTTGCCCGGCAGCTGGTCGATTTGGAAACTGCATGGGGCAGTGAAGCAACGTGTATCGCTATCGAACTAGCCCATGAAAATGGGGTCAACAACATCAAGTATATACAGGCTATCTTGAAGAACTGCAACGGCCATCCTATGAAGAAGGAGGACGCTTATGAACGTAAACAGAGAGAATGTTACGAACACCTTGATGCGGTGTTACATGAAGCCCGGAGAGAGAAGTTGCAACGACTACAAGCTGAAGATGCTCGAAGAAATGCTGCCAGAAACGATGACGGCGCAGGAAGCGGAATCTCTTTTGCATCGCTTGTTAAAACGATGTAAGTTCGAGCCGTCCATTGCCGAAGTCATGGAAGAATGGTACGCCATCGTCCGCGAGAACCGCCGTCCTCAAGTCTTCCAGCCCGGACCGGCGCAAACCGTACCCCAGCGCCACATCAATCGGCTGAAAGATACGCGGCAGGCGTTACTGGAAGGGCGTCCCATCGAAGGGCTGAACTTATCTAAAGAACTCATCCGCTTCGCCCGCAGTTTTTTCCCGGAAATCAGTCTGCCTGTCATCGAACGGAACCGCTTGGAAATCTCTAACTGCATGACCGACAGGCAGAAAGATTTGGAACGGAAAGACGGCTATATGACCTATATGAAGCTTAACAAAAACGGCGTCATCACGCTGTATATGTCTAAAATTCAATGAGAGAAAGGAGACGAGAATGAACCGGATATTAAGATTTTTGAGGAACCTTGACAAAAGGAAGCTCATTTTCATCTTGCAGAGAGCCAGTGCTGTATTGCTGCCGATTAGGCCCTATCCAGACTGCGGACGCGGGCACTGCCCCTGTCCGGCCGTAAAACACAGGCCTATGCAGGGTATCGCCATCGGAGGAACGACCGCCAGCGTCCATATGAAGCAGTAAGGGGAAAGCCATATTTATCGAAAGGAGTGCTATGAAAGTATATCTCAATGCCGGGCACGACCGGCAACTTGATTCGGGCGCCGTCAATCGCCGCCTGAATCTGCGTGAATGTGATGCAGCCTATGAATTAGCCCTGGGCGTCCAGCAATATTTAGAACGAAATGGAATAGCCGTCGTCTTTGGTCAGGACGATGACCTCTATCATATCTGTGACCAGGCAAACCAGGCAGAATGTGATCTCTTTGTATCCATTCACTTCAACGCCTATAACGGTAGGGCCAGCGGCACGGAAACCTTGATTTCCGGGTCCACCGGCAGCCTCATGCTGGGGCATTGTATCCAGACCAATTTAAAAGCTGTCCTCAACCTGCCCAACCGGGGACTCAAAGAACGGCCAGGACTCTTTGTCCTGCGAAATACGGTCATGCCTGCCGTCCTCGTCGAAGTCTGCTTCATCGATAACGACTTCGACTGGCGCCGCTACGACGCCCACCGCGATGAAGCGGCCCGGGCCATTGCGACAGGCATCATACAGTACCCGCACCAGATGCAGGGCGCCCAGGCGGCATAAAAGAGAAGGCAGGCCGCCGCGGTCCTGCGGACTGCAAAAAAATACACGGCCTATGGCCTTGTGCGTAGGAATCGGCCCGAAAGCCTTTTTGACCTGTCGGGTACTAACAACGGGGGTGCAGGACGGTTGTTAAAACGAACAGCTGTGGCCGGGCGGACCGTTGTGGGAAGCCTGTAAGTGATAAAAGTTGAGATAGTGGTTAGTCATTTGGGCTAGTGACTTTCGGTCTTTTCTGTGAAGCAACTTTTTAATCCATCAGATGCTGCCTGATGGAAGTCGCAGGACAGTTGCGAAACGGAGACCTGCTGGAACTATTTGTAAAATTGAATGAGGCGGTCTTCCTTTAGCATTGATGTATCGTCGCTTGAGATTTTTATAATTTATAATGTATAATATATTTTAAGCATATTACGATATTTATATTATATAGGATTGTGAATCAGAAAGGGATACATCATGGAAAGACAAATTAGTGATCGAAGTTTGGTTAATCTGTTGTTTAAAACTATTAAGGAATTTTATTTGAAAAGCGAAAATATTGTTTCCGATTGTAAAAAATATGATAGATGTAGATTGATATCAACTTTATTGTCATTGGACGAAAAACATGAATACATAAGAATTTTTTGTGATGATAAAAAGAGAAAAATATTATCTATACAGAAACCGATGCATCTTCCTCTTTGCCCAGAACCTATTCCATCAATTTCTCCATGGTTAATGAATGATTGGACGGATTATCGAGTACAAGTAAAGGTACAAAATGTTAATGAAAAAACAGGTGAAAAATTTAGCGATGTTCCAGAACGAATAACTTCATTTCGTTGTTGGGAAAATAAACGGAAAAATTGGGTAGCCGAACGAGTTCGGTTAAATAAGATTGATAATATTTTTAAATCTTTTTATACACTACATAATGATTTTCAAGGCCAATCAGATGAAAGAGAACTTTTATATGCATTTGGCTTATTTGTTGACTCATCTGATAAAAATATTTGTCATCCTTTGTTTACCAAAAGAATACGTATTGCTTATGAAAGCATAGAAGACAATATTATTTCTTTGTTTGATACGGATGAAGACATCAAATTTGAAAGCTCATTTTTTAAAATATAAGCAATGCAAAACTTTTACATTTAGGGGAAATTTCTACCGATTTAGAAAATACAGAAATTCATTTAAATCAAGAAGAAGGTACTGCTGAATTCTTGAAACGGGTCATTCATTATTTAACTCCCAATGGAGAATTTTTGACACAAGGTGAAGAAATGACTCAGCGATTTATTGTTACTTATTCACCGATGATTATTTTACGGAATAAAAATTCTGGCATTATTGAGTATTTGGATAAATCCATGGATGCTATTCAAAATGGACTAGAAATTCCGCCGCATTTGATCGATTTGCTTCACCCGAAAAATAAAGTATCAGGGATACATGAAAAAGTAGAAACGCTTGAAAAACGCTTAGCTGCTGCTAGTGGTGAAGCTCCTGAAATTTTTATGACAAAGCCGGCTAATAAGGCACAACTTCGTATTGCTCAAGATATAGAGCAGAATAATGCTGTTGAAGTGCAAGGTCCTCCGGGAACTGGTAAAACACATACTATCGCGAATTTAATTGGTCATTTTTTGGCACAGGGGAAAACTATTCTAGTTACTAGTGAAAAAATTAAAGCATTAAGCGTTCTGCGAGATAAATTAGATGAAGAAATTCGTCCTTTGTGTGTACCTGTTTTTGATGGCAATCAAAGCGAAATGAATGATATTATTTCTTCTATTAGCGCAAAAGTAAATGTAGTAAATATTCAGGATTTATCAAATAACATTGCTGAAGAAAAAAATCGAAGAAACGAAATTATAAAAAATCTTGATGAAGAAAGAAAAACTATATTTAATATTCGTAATAAAGAAAATCAAAATATTGTGTATGGTGGACAGAGTTATTCTATTATTGAAATTGCAAAACTCGTTGCTGAAAACAAGGAACAAATGCATGTGATTCCTGGTCCTGTAAAACAAAAAGAAGGTCTGCCTTTGACGCAGGAAGAATTTCAAAAATTATATGCCAGCAATGGTGAGCTTTCTCATAAAGAGGAATGCGAGTTATCTCTTCCGTTGCCAGACTATTCTAAATTGATGGTTCCGAAACAATTCCAATGCCTATTAGATGATATTGATCAGTATGAACAAAAAAAGAAATCCATTACTTCTATTGATATAAAAAATATTCAAGAAAATTTTGCAGAAAATCAATTGCTGTATAATAATAAACTGCTATTTATAAACCCTGATGAAGATATAATTCAGAAAGCTCTTAATGTGGCTGAATCTTATCAACCTATGGTGTCTTGGCAATTTTCTGTTGTAGAAGATAGTATTGTAGGTGGTGGTTATCAGGAAAGATGGCAGTCGCTCATTCAGAGCATTAAAGATTTTTGTCAGGCTGATCAGGATTATGAGGGAAGTCGTCTTGGAAAACAAATTATTGTTAATGGAACCTTTGAATTAGATGAATTAGTAGAAAATTTACCGGAAATTAAAGAAAAATTGGCTAATGGTGGTTTTCATTTTTGGGATAAATTTGTAAACTCTACATTAAGTAAAATGACTAAACAGATTATAGTTGATGGGCATACGTTACGAAATGTGGAAGAGGCTGAATTAGCTATAAAGAAAACTCGGCGCGACTTAGCTTATCATACTGTCAAAAATATGTGGGCAGAAAGATTTGATAATTTTACTGATATCCCCAAATTAGAAAGACTTACAGGTAATATAGTTATCCAACTAAGGGATTATGCGGATAAAATAAACAGAGCTCTTTTGTGGAATCATACGTGGTATGCACAATATGTTGAATTATTAAAAAAAACGGGATTTAATTTGAAATTATTAAAATCTGAGTTTGAATATAGTAAAAATATCTCTGGATATGAACATTATTTGACGACAAATATATTTGATTATGTTAAGATAGCAAGCCTTTTTTTGGCGGCGAGAAAAATTCGTCAAGAGATTGATTATGCAAAAACGATATTTGATGATAAGAATTTAGCGGATTCTGACTTATGTCATGGAATATTGAAGGCATTAGCTTGTAGGAATGGAGCAGCATATGAAGAAGCATACCATGCCTATAGCATTGTTTGGAGTAAAAAAAATATTTATGCGATGCGTGAACAACTTTTGTCAAAATTGGAGAAATATGCTTTTGATTGGGCAGCGGCAATTCGTTCACGTACGGGTAGCAATGGCCAAGCGAGTATACCTGATAATTTGGAGAAACTCTGGATGCTTAAACAATTTGAATATCTGTTGAATGAATTATTTGCCATGCCCCTTGAGAAGAGAGAAAAGCGGGTTGATGATTACTGTGCACAGCTACGTGATTGCACTACTCGGTTAGCCAATCAATTAGCCTGGTATCATCTAAAGTGCAGATTGGAGGGGAAACAAGAGATACAAAGTGCTGTAGCTAGCTATGCATCACTTATCAAACGGGCTGGCAAGCGGACTGGGAAACAGGCACCTAGATTATTGAAACAAGCTAGAGAACAAATGAAAATGGGGCAGAAAGCAGTACCTGCTTGGATTATTCCTGTTCACCGTGCATTAGAGACTTTTGATCCGGTAGACACCGTATTTGATGTTGCGATTATTGATGAAGCCAGTCAATCTTCTTTGGAAGCCTTAGTTATTACACTTATGGCGCATAAGATTATTGTTGTCGGTGATGATAAGCAGGTCAGTCCGATGATGGTGGGGGTTAATTTTGAAGAACGAGATGCAATTTTAAAGAAATATTTAGGGCCTTATTTAAAAAATTCATTAATGTTTGATGGCCATACCTCTTTTTATGAAATTGTAGCTACTGCTTTTAAACCGGTTATGTTGGAAGAACATTTTCGTTGTGTTCCAGAAATCATTGGTTATAGCAATGAAAAAATGTATAATAATAGAATTTTGCCATTGAGGGATTCTCATTCTTCAGAACTAATACCACCTGTTATTAATTATCGAGTAGATGGTAGGCGTAATGGTAAAGCAAAAATTAATGACAAAGAGGCTGAATGTATTGTTTCCTTGATGTTGGCTTGTTGGGAACAAACTGAATATGCTGATAAAACGTTTGGTATCATTTCATTATTAGGTGATGAACAAGCTGTTTATATTATGAATTTTGCGTATAATCATGACATCAATATGCAAGAGTGGAATCAGCGGCAAGTTGTGGTTGGAAATGCAGCATCCTTTCAGGGGGATGAACGCGATGTCATATTTCTAAGTATGGTAGATGACGATGAATCTGCAAATCGTAGCCGTACTCAACTGGACTGGCGAAGAAGATATAATGTTGCGGCTAGCCGGGCGAAAGATCAGTTATGGGTCGTAAATTCTCTAGACTATACTAAACTTAAACATGGGGAAAATCTTGAAGATGAAGATGTTCGCTTTGGACTTTTAGAATATGCTGTAAATTATCGAGAACATAGAGCTCGTTTCCTGGAAGCGGAAGTTAAAGCTGAATCACCTTTTGAAGCTGAGGTAGCTAAGTATCTGTTGGCAAAAGGATACCATATCCAACAACAGTATGAAGCAGGCCCATATCGCATTGATATTGTTGTATCTTATGAGAATAAACAAATTGCCATTGAATGTGATGGAGAAAGATTTCATAGTGGAACTGCGAAAATTGAAGAAGATATGGAAAGACAGTGTATATTACAACGTATTGGATGGAAGTTTATTCGCATTCGTGGTGGTATGTATTATCGGGATAAAGACGGTACCATGGAAGCAGTTATTAAAAAGCTAACCGCTTATGGGATTTATGCTGAAAATGTTCAGAAAAATATGGCAGATGATGAATATCATTCATATAATCTATACCAACGTATTGTTAATCGGGCTCAACAAATTCGAGATGAATGGCATAAACAAGATGAGGTGATAAAAACTGCTGCTAATAAAATTGTTCAATATCCAGAATCATCAATAAGCGAAGCTCCATTAAAAGCCGTTATGTCACCTGGAAATCAATATAAAGTTCATTATAAAAAAGAAATAATGGGACAAGGAACACTGAATTTGAATCAGAAGAGAAAAATTCAGATGGGGGATAAAGTGACGGTTAAACTAAATGGAAGTACGAAGACATATATTATGATGGAAAATTCTATAGGCTCTCTTACTGAATTAACGCAGGTATATTTAGGGCACTCTGTGGGAGATGATATTATCTATCAAAATGAAAAAGGGAAAATTTTAGGAATTAAGTAGTCTATTAGAATACGGATGAAAAGGAGATTTTATGGATAAGATTGTAGTTTCTATAGGTGGAAAAGACTGCCTCATTTATTCGGCAGGACAGGCGGAGTATGTATTGGTACAGCCTGTGGATGACCATGATTTGGAAGTATTGGACGAACAGGTAACGGCCATTGCCAAGGCCGCCCCAGTGCCTTTCGTTTTTGTGGCTTTCCCCGTGACCGATTGGAATCGGGAATTATCGCCCTGGGACAGTCCGGCTGTTTTCGGGCCTTCTGATTTTGGACATGGTGCAGCCGAAACCCTACACTTCGTAGAAACAGTTCTCTTGCCGGCTGTCTGCCTGCGATACCATTTACCTGAAGGCATCCCTGTTATTTTAGGCGGATACTCCCTGGCAGCTTTCTTTTCTTTATGGTGTGCTTGGCAGACGCCGATTTTCTCGGCACACTGGACGGTAAGCTGTGGCAGAAGGATTATCTGTCCGGCGAGGCGAATGTCAGCAATACCCCCGGCATGATGCAGGCGATGGCCTATGTCCAGAAGTGGAAGGACATCGGGATGCTGAACGACTCCGGCGATGCCCTTGATGACAATGTGACCCGGCAGAGAATGACCGAGGGCAACACCCTGTTTTTGATAGGCGGCACCAACGGCATCGTGGAATCGGATGACAATGCCGATAAATTCGGGTTGATGCCCTATCTGTCAGAGGACGGCACCCAGAACGTTTTTGTGCTGAAGGTGAACCGTTTCTACGGTCTGAACAAAAAGCTGGAGCAGAACCCCCAGAAGCTGGAGGATGCGCTCAAGGTGATGCGCGTGCTTTCCACCGTTGAAGGTTCCAGTGCCTTGATTCCCGCAAAGACGCTGAAATGCAGCCTTCTGCCTTTCAAGGATGCAAAGGCAGATGACACCTACTACGCCGATGTTGCCGATGTCCTGAACGCGGGCAATACCGCGCCCTTTATCTACTCCGGCTGGGAAAACACCATCGTGACCACCGGCCTTAAAATGCTGGACTTCATGAAGGGCAACGCCACCATGGAGGATGTCATCCGTCAGATGGACGAGGATCAGGATAGCGTGGTGAACAACACCCCGGATGTTATCACTACCGTTACGGAGGAGCTTTCGCAGGAGGATTGCGCCATGCTGGTGGGTCGCTGCTTTGCACAGGCTACCGGCAGCGACCTTGCGCTGGTCTCGCTGAGCACATGGATCCCCGGCAACCCCACCGATCAGAACCACCACGGCGTAGCGGCCAAACTGTACGCCAAGGATATTACAGATTACGACCTTTCGGTCATTCTGCCCACCGGCTGGAACCGCACCATCCAGACCGTCACCCTGACCGGGCAGCAGATCAGCGACCTGCTGGCCACGGGTTACGATGCCTACGGCAACGGCAAGGGCTACCCCTATGTGCTGGTAAGCCCGGTGCAGCCGGAGGCGGGCAAGACCTATCAGGTTGCAATCTGCGGTGTGAGCGACCAGTTGGCTGCGGAGACTACGGTCACAGACAGCGGTGTGGTGGGCATGGATGCCGCAAAAGCCTTCTTTGGCGCATACACCACCATCAGCCGGGCAGATACCGCATGGAGCTAGGGTGCACCTTAAACAAAACGGACAGGAGATACTGGATGTGAACAACAAAATCTATAAAAAGCTGTTTGGTGGCTTCGGCTTTGTCATCATCGTGTCGCTCCTGACCCTTTTTGTCATGAGCCAGACCTACATCCAGAACCTTGTCTACCATGAGCGGCTGAGCCAGATGGAAGAGGTCACCCACCAGATGTTCCGCAATCTGGAGGATGTCATCGACACCCACTGGGACGAGGTGGATGTGCAGTGCAATTATTTGTACTACACCCCGCTAAAGACCGATACCGATCTCTACCGCTATCTGAAAAAGCTGCCCGAGCTTTCCAATTACCATGAAAAACAGGTCGAATTGATTGCCGTGGATACTGCCGGATATTATTATACCGAGTATGGCCGCATGGGGCTGCTGCGGGGAATGAACTATCTGGAAAGCGCACCGGAGCGGGTCAGCTATATTTCCAACTCGCTGACCAAGGACGACTCCTGGATGGTGTTTCTGGAACAGCTCTCCACCCCCATCACACTGCAAAGCGGAGAAAAAGAGATCACCCTGCGCTACTTTGGCATCTCCCAGAGCATGACCCAGCTGAACGATTATTTCCGCTGTGACGCCTACGAAAACAGCAACAGTGTCTATGTGCTGGACAACAACGGCTTTAAGCTGTTCAACGCCAATGACACCGAGCTGCTGAAGGGACACAACGTATACACCGTCCTCTCCCGGATGTCCTATCTGCACGGCTCTTCCTTTGCGGGGGCAAAGGAGCGGCTTACCCGCACAGGCTCCTGCTATTCCAACGCCGTGCTGGATGGGACTGAGTATTTCTACGCCCTGAAGCAGATGGAAAACGCCCAGTGGACACTGGCGTTCCTTGTTCCGGCAGAATATGTGGCCGTGAATACGCAGAAGCTGGTCAACATCGTCATGGTCATCATCATCGTCATTGCGATGATGTTCTCGGTCATAACAGTTTTTGTCGGCTGGTTTCTCCTGCGGCAAAAGCAGCAGCAGGAGCTGCGGACTGAAAAAGAAGCGAACCTCCGTCTGGAGCAATAC
>ENA-OPCT01001270-OPCT01001270.1-human-gut-metagenome-genome-assembly--contig:-NODE-1270-length-10829-cov-2.696213_pt1 | contig 10829 bp, 10 predicted proteins | sample MGYA00241572_ERZ501495 | MGnify/ENA primary metagenome ERZ501495 (study PRJEB25962, sample SAMEA2042580) | human gut metagenome | biome: human gut; feature: human-associated habitat; material: faeces... | reverse complement strand
GAAACCAAAATTTAAAGAAGTTGCAAACGGTATTGGAAGTATAAATATTGGTAGCCTTACTTGCAAAGATGAACAAGATTTAGAGAAATTTCTGGCATCCTATGATAAACTTATTATAGATTTACGTGCATATCCGGCAGAATACGATGTGCTTCACAAACTATTGCCAACCTTTTTCTTTTCCCAAAGCAGAGAAGCTGTAGAAGTATTATTACCACAAGCTCACCATCCAGGTGGTTTCATCCGATCTACGATATTGACAAGAAAGACATCTGATTCGGATAAGCTCTATAAAGGCAAAGTGGTTTTATTAGTAAATGCAAGTTCGCAATCTATGTCTGAATACTTTACAATGTTCTTGCAGACCATACCAGGCTCCATTACTATAGGAAGCCAAACAGCAGGTGCAGATGGTGACGTGACACGTATACAACTACCTTATGCGTCATTCAACATTACAGGTGCAGGAATATGCTATCCAGACGGAACAAATGCTCAGCGTAATGGAGTGAAGATCGACATTGTAGTAGAACCTTCTGTTAAAGGTACAATGCGCGGTGTAGACGAGCAGTTGCAGGCTGCAATAGACTATCTACAAGGAGAACACAGATAAATTCAGAAATTGAAAGCATTCGGTTAACAAATGAATCAACCATTATCATATTTTAGTTTTATATTGTGCCTTGTTATCGCCACAATCTGCTTCGTTGGCGCTGTCTATTTGGCCTACAGAAAGAGCGACAGATTACGTGATATGGTGCAGTTTGTTGTTTCTCCCAAAGATAATTTGGTACTGGATTTAAAAATCTCCAGTATCATAAAAACTGCCATTTGGTTTGTATTGATTACCATTGTTTATCATTTTGCGGATTTGATATTTTATTCAGAGAGTGCAGAAACAAGTATTGGCGATTCCGTACAGACATTGCCACTATGGGTTGTCCTTATATTACCACCTATACTGGAAGAAACGGCATTCCGTATGCCTCTGAAACGCAAGAGACTTTACATTACATTATCAAGTGCAGCGATAATGTTCTTTATATCGGCCATAATATTTTCTTCCAAGGTTTACAGTGTTACATGGGAAAGGCTTCTTTCATGCGCGATTGTTGCATTGATCGCATGGTTTTGGGGATATAAATGGGTCTCTAAAATCAAATTCAAAACATGGTTATGGATTTTAGTACTGTCATTCTCCATACTGCATATCATCAATTATGACCTCAGCGCAATGGACGTAGGCGAATGGATTCGGGTAGTCCTAAAAGAGGCTGTTAAAATACCGAGTGCTCTGATGTTCAGCTATATAAGAATAAAACATGGTTTTAGCACATCTGTCACAGTTCATTTTACAATTAACGCTTCCGCATATCTGTTAGGCTCATTGGCATGAAGAACTATAATTCATCTAACAGCAGTTTAAGCATGCAAACATACCAATGCAATAAAATGAATAATCAAAGAAAAATTTGATGGATTTATTCTGAAGATTCTCAGGTAATCATAAATCGAGCATGTATTATAATGTTATCTTTGTAAACATGAAAATCAAACTGTTTACGCCATGAAAAAAATTATGATTTTGTTAGCCTTTTTCATTGCATGTCTTTGTACAAAGGCTCAATCTGTAGTACCACAAGTAAATGAAAATGTGGAGCTGATGAGTATATTGTCACGAATAGCCGGATTTCCGGAATATCACATGGACATTGCTGGTCAATACATAAAGGATATGGACAACTATTTTAAGGACAATACCGGTCATCCGGCTGTACAGTACATGAAAGGACTCAGAAACAAGTATGGCATTTCCTTCGATGCAGTCATGTCTATGGCCATTCATCTGGACAACCAGAACGAAACTTTTTCGTTGATAGATGAAGATTCCACTACTTTGGAAAAAAGATGGAAGAATGTAGACAAGGATGAATTCTTATCTTACCTCAACAACTTTTATAAAGATACAAAATTCCATGAGTTCTTCAATGCACATAAAAGCCTTTATGAGAGAGGTATTAAAGCTTACGTAGACAGCGTAATAAATCATTTTGACGTAAACTGGTATTCTGACTTCTATGGCAATGAAGCTCAAGAAACCTTTTCTGTCATAATAGGATTCTGTAATGGTGGCGGAAACTATGGGGTAAACAGACAATTAAAAGGACAAAAGAAAGAAGTTTTCGCAATTGTAGGCTATTATGTGGATAAAGAAGATACGCCTATGTACAGCAAAGAATATCTGCCTACTCTTATACACGAATTCAACCACTCATTCATCAACTATTTTCTCGATGAAAACAAATACCCTGAACATGTAAAAGAACTTGAACCTGCTGCATCAGACTTGTTTAAGTCGGCACAATGGAGCATGTCAAAGCAGGCATACAATAGTTGGAAGACAATGATTAATGAATCACTTGTTCGCGCATCTGTTATCTGCTATATGCTGGACAAAGAATACAAGCCGGAAGAAATAAAAAATGAACTGTTGGATCAGGTACAACGAAATTTCCGATGGATGCCCGAACTTGTTTGCCTCTTGAGAAAATACGAAAAGAAGCAATCAAAATATGATAATTTTGAGAATTTCTATCCAAACATAATAGACTTCTTCAAAGAATATGCAAAAAAAGAGAACAAAAGATTTGATATGATAAAACCATAAGGAATGTCTTAACACTACTAAATACACTTTAAAATGCAGTATTAACTCCAACCTGTGTTTATCTCAAACTCATTAATATTGATAATCAGAAGTTTCACGTAAAATATTGTATATATGATTAATAGAATAATATTAATTGCCTGTCTATTTGTTTCAATGAACATGCAAGCTCAAAATGCAGATAAACGAATAGGCTCATTAATCAATGAAGGCAACTGGTTTGAATTGGAGGAAGAGGTGAAGGTCGTTCCTACAGACTCGATTTCACCATCCATACTCGAGTTGGCTACTGCGATGACGCATCATTATTTCAACCGACCTGATTCTGCGTGTGACGTAATCTCTGACTTGCTGAGCAATTATCAGCAAGAGTTGGGAGGACAAACGATGAATATGGTCATTCTGTTGAGCATCAATTTGGCAAGAACTGGTCAATACAACGAAGCTGCAGGGATAATGCAGGATTTATGCGACCAACTGTCTTCCTTGGGTATGGACAGCACGCAGATAGCTCCATACCGTGCTCAGGTACAACAGTATCGAGCTTTGGCGACATGTAGCAATCTCTATCAACCTCTACATAAAGCTGGAGAATATCGTATTCCAATGATTATCGGAGATAAAAACGGTCAATACTCCATTGAAATGGATGGAAGCATCAATGGAAAAGAAGGACGTTTTCTGTTCGATACAGGGGCTGGTTTGAACATGATAACTCCCCAATTAGCAAAGGAATATGGATTGCGCTCTTTGTATAATGACATCACAGTTGCAGGAGTTGTAGGAATGAAACAGGGCGGATATGCTATTGCAGACACTTTGCGTATCGGCGGAATGATTTGGGTAAATGTACCTTTTGTCGTAATTGACACCCATACAGGGCATGAAGAAGCTGATAAGTATAATGAAAAATTTCAGCTTCCTCCTGTCATCGGGCTTCCTATTATGCTACGTATGCAAGAAATACAATTGGATTTCGCCAATCATGAAATCATTGTGCCAGCAACGCCTACCCCAGCCCTGCTTGACGGAAGCAACCTGCTCCGCACAGAATACGAAGGATTACAACTAAAAACGTTTGACGAAGCAAAACATCCGTTATTCTTCCATTTTGATACAGGTTCCTACTATACATATATGCAGCCAGCCTGGTATTCACGCCATCAAAAAGAAGTTGAAACGGCCGGTGTACCTGATTCACTCCGTATGGCAGGTATAGGTGGTGTGACTATTACACGTACCTACAGATTGCCCCAAATGAATATCAGTGTAGGAAGCGGAACAACTACAATTGATTCTATCAACGTAAACACCGGCATTGATTTGCATACAGGACAACTAAAGACAACAGCTTTTTCCGATGGTACGGAAGACGGTGTCCTCGGTCTAAACGTACTGGAAAAGTTCTCCAAGGTGATCATCAATCTGAAAGATATGTACATGGAGGCTATTCCATATTCTGATAGACAATGATGAACAACATCATTTGTTGTCACACGTCTTTAGTGAGAATCAGGCAACCCGGATGGTGCATGATTTTATTATAGTATTATTACTATGAAATTAATAAACGATACACATGGCTTATAAGAAACAAAAAAAAGCTGCACAAACGTTTGACTTTACTATTGATCAAGAGAAATGCGCAACATAACAGGTAGTCACATTACTTAACAAGGGAACAGAATATGAAACTGAGAAATAAACGCTTCAGGATATTCGAAGGAACGATTATGTCTACCGTTCTTATTTTTGGCATAATTTATTTTTCATGCGGCTTTAGTGAACTCATTGGCGCATCTATATATGGCGTTTTTTCATTTACTCATCTTATTGCAGGAACGGCTACGTGGATTGTCTGCAAAATTGATTATTGGGCAAATCTCGCGATATGGCAGATTGTATTTTCTTCTGCTTTCTCCTTGCTGTTGGTTTTGCTGCTGATGCAAGGAAAATACGATTTGCTTTCCATAATTTCATTGCTGGGCATCAATTTGCTTTCACTTCTCATTTGTCCAATATACTGCGCTATTTATGCCACAATCATAAAGAAGTATAACATATAGAGTTAACCAAATACACGAATATTATGAAGAAGTTTATATTTGCAACAGCGATTTTGTTTGTTGCCTCTGCAGTCAAAACGAATGCACAATCATTCATGGACCGAACTCATTTTGAGTTTTCAGCTGGAACAGGACTCAAGAATAAAGGAATAACGCCGATAGATTTTTCATTCAAGGCAAATGTAGACTTTGTTTCCATTTCATACCTTTTCGTTACAGCAGAGGACAATGTTTCCTTGTATAATGATGACGGAATCAAAACATATTATAATGGGGCAAGCATTGGAGGTGGCATTGGAGTCAGACTACTAAACAGTTCAAAAACAATACACGCCCTTGATGTACGTGCGAAAGCATTAGGCAGCGTTGGCAATCCTGCATGGAAGCGTTCGTCTTACGACATATCCTTGGCATGGTACTTGAAATCACATAGATTCTCTCCTGTCGTTGAACTTGGCTACAGATTTATTGATTCACGTACCAAAAGCATTGACAATTGCGGACATGCCTTTTTGTCCATTGGATTGAGATACTGAAAAATACAGAAAAAATCATCAGCTGTATTTTCCTGTATATATTACGCATTATAATTGAAGTTTGATTAATTGTTATGGCATGTGGAACGATATTCATGCATTTTCCACATGCCATAATTTTTTATCTCTTCCCAAAATCTTTAAATATTGAATATCAATTAGTAAAACGATTACAAACATCCGTAAAATCGTTACTTATGCTAACTGTTCCAACTGTTATTTTTGTGCATTCAAAGCAGAAAAAACAGCAAACAATATGCATCTGTTTTGCACACGTAAATTCTGCAAGAACGACAGTATATGAATAAATATAAGTAAAGATATGGACAGAAGAGATTTCATCAAGAGCAGTTTGCTTGCAGCCACGTTGGGTGCTATTTCCGGCCCGAAAGCTATTGCGCACGAAGCTGAGAAACGGGCGATAAGAGAACAGTTAACAAAAGATATCCTAAACTATAATCCAAAGATGCAGTATAGGCAGATGGGAAATACAGGCGTTAAAGTTTCTGCGCTTGGATTCGGCATGCTGCGTCTGCCAATGAAAAACGGACATGTAGACTTTGAGCAGACTACACCCATGGTACGACGTGCCATAAACGGCGGTGTGAATTATATTGACACTGGACGGGTGTACCTTGGTGGTGAGAGTGAACAGGCTGTTGGCAAAGCACTTGCCGGAGGATGGCGCGATCGTGTGTATGTCACATCCAAAATGCCATGGTGGAAGATGCGGAGTGCTGGTGATTTTGAGAAATTCTTTGACATGTCACGGCGTACCATCGGGACTGATGTGATTGATTTTTATCATATACACATGATTATGCACAGAGCATGGAAAGACTATGTGTTGCCTTACAAGCTCATAGAAAAGATGGAGAATCTGAAAGCCCAGGGCAAAATACGCTTTATGGGATTATCATTCCACGACAGCTTGCAATTGTTCAAAAAAGTTGTGGAATACACTCCTGCATGGGATTTCTGCCTCATACAGCACAACTACCTTGATTATGAATATGAAGCTGGGGTGTTAGGACCTAAATATGCCGCAGCAAACGGCATGGGATTAGCTGTGATGAAACCTGTACGTACAGGATTTCTTGCCAATCTGCCAAAGACAATGCGCGAAGCTCTTGCTTCGTCAGGTATAAAGAAGCCTGATACAGAATGGGCATTAGATTATCTTTGGGACATTCCAGAGGTGAGTGTTGCCGTCAGCGGTATGAGTAGTATGACGGACGTGGAAGAAAATTTGGAATATGCGGCCAAAGCGCATCAAAACATGTTTACACCAAAAGAACGCGAAGCACTTGGCGCAGCCATCCGAGCATACCGCCATGCACCAGGGCATATAGATTGTACTGGTTGCTACCAATGCATACCATGTCCGCAAAATGTGGCCATCGGATATATTTTCGCATACGTATACAACAACTATATCATGCATAAAAATATGAAACGTGCAATATCAGACTATACAGTTTCAATGTCGCCTGTACAACGGGGCGACCCAGCTTCGTCGTGCATAGGTTGTGGCAAATGCCTTGAAAAATGTCCGCAACATCTGGACATTCCAAATCTTTTGGCTAAAGTAAAAGATACGTTTGGTAAATAATAGTATAAATATTGCAAGTCTATGAATTGAAAAATATTTATAGGATTGTTAGGAATGGAACTGGCTATATCACCTTTGTCAGCACAGACAGTAGATGTACACTCGCTCATTTCTGCCACTGGCATTGCCTCGCATGAAGTCTATTATTCCGGCAATGATAAAACAAAATTACATGCAGCAGATTGACAGGGAAAGCAATCTGTCACGTCTCTACTTCGACCTTGCCGGCAATCCAAGCATTGACGTGCTGAAATCATTGCTCACCATTACGTCGCCCGAACATATTCTATATGGTTCAGACTATCCGTATCTCCCAGATGCTGTACTTAAATCCAATATGAAGAAGCTGAAGGAGACACTTGCTTCAGACAAGGCACTTGCAGGATTCGCAGATATGTTTCTCTGGAAGAATGCCGAGAAATTATTCATCAAGGATGCAGTTTCTGACAATACTCTGACGGAGTGATGCCTTCTTGCTTCTTAAACATACGACTGAAGTGCTGAGAGTATTCAAATCCCAGACTATCGGACACCTGAGATATGGTCTCGCCTGACGCAAGTTCATTTTTCGCCAGTTGAACAATAAACCTGCGTATGCGGTTGCTTGCCGTATCTCCGGTGGTTTTCTTTATGACATCCCCGAAGTAATTGGGCGACATACATAGTTTGTCGGCACAATACTGTACAGACGGCAAACCAAAAGTGTGCTGCAAACCGCTTTCATAATAATTATGGAGCAGACGGTCGAAACGAACAAGAATATCAGAATTCTCTATGCAGCGAGTGTTGAACTGACGATTGTAGAAGCGCTGACAGAAATTGAGGGCCAGCCCGATATATCCAACTATTATGGCATTCTGAAGTTTGTCGGGGTTCTTTCCCAGCTCGTCGCGTATCTGCCTCATAAGTGATACGATTACATCGTGTTCTTCGTTGGTCATATGTAGCGCTTCATTGACGCTATAGTCGAAGAACGTATAGTCCTTGATGCGTTTTTCGAGTGAGAAGTGATGAAGCAGGTCAGGGTGAAAAAGAAGTGCCCAACCTGAGATTATGACTTGTTCTCCATTATCTTCCTTGCCTCCAACCTGACCTGGCCCCACGCACAGCAATGTTCCTTTGTTGTAATCATATCTGCCACAACCGTATTCCAAGTCCACTTCGGCATCATCTCTGAGAAAAAGTCCATACACACTGTAGTCATTGAGACTGTAGCGTATAGGAGACACTTCTGAATAGTCAATAACGCAGACCAAAGGATGCAGCTCTTTACATCCAAGACAACGACTGTAGTCGTTGACATTCTTTATTTTCAAGATATTGCTCATGCGTTTCAGCCTTTTATGATATACAATCAGTACAAAGATAAAATATTTCGCATATAACATTTGTGAATGAGAGCCATTTCTGTAAAAATGGTTGGTTTTCAGTGTTTTTAGTTACATATATTACTTTTGATACCAAGTATTTTTGCAGTACATAAAATATTATCAAGAAGCAATATTTCATACATGAATAAATGTAAGCTTGCATATTACTGAATTCAACAAAAAACTGATAAAAATGAAAAAGAACATCGGTAACGTATTGGCACTGTATCCTACACCTGCTGTTGTGGTGGGAACAGAAGTAAATGGTAAAGTAAACTGGTTGCTTATCGCTCATGTAGGAATCATCGGACATGACCGAATAATGCTCAGCATGTTTAAAAAACATTACACAAATGAAGGTGTCAAACATGTAGGAAAAGTTTCAGTAAATATGGTGAACGAAGCTATGCTGGAACGAGCTGACTTTGTAGGTTGTGTAAGTGGTGCTAAGGAGGACAAATCTGAAGTGTTTGCCTATCACTTAGGTGAAGCAGGAACGCCAATTATAGAAGATAGTCCTTTGGTGATGGAGTGCGAGGTGGTAGACAATTACGAAACGGATACTTTTGACAACTTCATCTGCAAGATAACTAATACCTATGTTGATGAAGATTGCCTTAATGAAAAAGATAAGCCGGACTACGACAGACTGAAGCCTGTGCTTTTCGAGATGCCAAACTATACATACATGCGCACGGGTGAAACTATTGGGAAATGCTGTAGTTTAGGTAAAAATATAAAGAAGGATTGACTATGAAAACAAGAAAGCTTGGTAAAAACGGTCCTACGGTATCTGCTGTAGGGCTTGGCTGCATGGGGTTTACGCAAAGCTATCCACCTTACCCTAATCGCGAGGATGCAATCTGTAAAATACGCGAAGCTGTTGATTTGGGTGTAACATTCTTCGATACTGCCGAAGTGTACAGCTATGGCATGAATGAAGATTTAGTTGGTGAAGCTCTTCAGCCGGTACGCGATAAAGTAATATTAGCAACAAAATTCGGTTATGACCTTTCTGAGAAACCGGATTTACGTACATCTGTCCGTCCTGTGGCACTGTCAAGCCGTCCTGAAACTATCCGTAAAGCAGTGGAAGGTTCATTGCGCAGACTCCGCACAGACCATATAGACCTTTATTACCAGCATCGTGTGGACAAAAATGTGCCTATAGAAACAGTAGCAGAAACAGTCGGAAAATTAATAAAAGAAGGCAAAGTATTGTGGGGATTATCGGAAGCGGCGCCTGCAACAGTTCGCCGAGCTCATGCCGTTTGCCCATTGGCAGCCGTTCAGAGCGAATACTCTATGTGGTACAGAAAACCGGAACTGGAACTGATGCCGACTCTTGAGGAACTTGGAATTGGCTTTGTACCGTTCAGTCCTTTAGGAAAAGCAGTACTTACTGGACGATTCAACAAAAATACAAAGTTTGACACAACGGATTTCCGTTCTGCAATTCCGCGATTCCAAGGTGACAACTTGAAACACAACATGAAAATGGTTGAATATGTTGAATCTATTGCACGAAAAAAGAAGACAACTCCTGCACGCATCGCCATCGGATGGTTGCTGGCACAGAAACCGTGGATAGTGCCTATTCCAGGTAGCAAGCACATAGAACGCATTCAAGAAAACATAGAAGGTGCTGACATCTGCTTCACACAGGAAGAACTCGCAGATATACGTACTCATCTGGATAATATCGAAATCATAGGCGGACGATATCCGGAAGACCAAGAGAAGATGACCGGCCTATGATGAAGGTCACAGACTTGCAAACAGATGATATCCTTGTAATCGCATATAGAAAAAACGGTTGAAGCCCAAAAACTTATGATATATGAAAAAGATATTAGGAATAATTGCAATTGTGCTGATAAGCAATCTGTATGCAACGGCACAGACAACGCATAGAGAAAAGGACAGAGCGGATGTATGTAAAGAAAATTATCGCGCATTGTTTGGCGGTGAAGCTTTGACAGATCAAGGCACAGATCCAGAGTTAATGGATATACTGCAAAAGTTCATTTTCGGTGAAGTTTTCCAAACAGGCAACCTGACAATCAAGCAACGCGAAATGATTACATGCATAACTCTTGCTACTATGCAGACGCTTCCGCAACTTAAAGCACACGCCGACGCAGCACTGAATATCGGCGTCACACCAGAAGAATTGCGTGAGGTGATGTATCTCACGGCCCCATTCATCGGTTTTCCGAAGACTTTGAATGCCGTTGGAACCTTGAATGAAGTGTTTACGGAAAGAGGAATATCTCTACCATTAGAAAAGCAGTGTACTGCGGCTGACAGTAATCGCCACGAGATAGGCATGACTATACAAAATAGATTATACCCTGAAGGTATTGCTTCAGTAATGAATGGTATGCCTGGCAATATGGGCAAAGACGTTGAACAATTTCTTACAGATTATTTTTTCGGCGAAATATACAGTAGAGGAGCACTTGATTTGAAGACGCGCGAATTGTTGGGATACTGCGTCTTGACCACAATTGAAGCAGAAAGCCAGCTTCAATTACATTACTATGGCAATATTAATGCAGGGAACTCTCCTGAGAC
>ENA-OPCT01001268-OPCT01001268.1-human-gut-metagenome-genome-assembly--contig:-NODE-1268-length-10830-cov-9.121485_pt1 | contig 10830 bp, 8 predicted proteins | sample MGYA00241572_ERZ501495 | MGnify/ENA primary metagenome ERZ501495 (study PRJEB25962, sample SAMEA2042580) | human gut metagenome | biome: human gut; feature: human-associated habitat; material: faeces... | reverse complement strand
AAGACCACCATATATTTTGGGAGGAAATTCCCATCCAAACATTAATACTTTCATACAGGTCCCTCCTTTCAATAATTGTATTTACTCAATAAATATAATACTCGTAATATCTCTGCCACATTCATAGCGAATGATACAGCTCCACGACCTTTGAAAGGCGGGTTACCATCAAACAGTTCAGGTATAGAGCCAATACAATGAGAAGTCATTTCGTCTTCGTAGCCTATCAGCTGACGCTCCACAAATCCTATGCCACTCATCTTATAAATACGAAGGTAAGCTTCAAAATAGAAGCCAGCCAGCCAAGGCCATGCGGTACCTTGATGATAAGCATAATCACGCTGCATCTGAGGACCCACATAGTTCGGGTTGTAACCGCCACTCTTCGGGCTGAGCGAACGGAGCCCTTTCGGGGTAAGCAGTTCTTTGGTCACAATGTCCAACACCCCTTTCTTCTGACGGGCATCAAGCGGAGAATAGTCGAATGCTACAGTAAATATCATGTTCGGACGCACGCTCCAGTCCATCATATTGCCATCCACATAATCCAGTAAATAACCATACTCATTCAAGAAAGTATCCACGAAAGCCTTTCCCGTCTTTTCTGCCAATACATTTAACGTTTCAGCCAAATTATTGTTTCCACCTTCGCCCAACAGTTCACTTGTAAAACGTAAGGCATTATACCACAAAGCATTAATTTCTACGATATAGCCTGTACGAGGAATCACAGGACGTCCGTTTGCGGTAGAATTCATCCATGTGATAGCCTTTTCCGTTCCGTTGGCATATAGCAGACCGTTTGAATGCAAGAAAAGGTTCGGATGATTCTCCCGGCGAAGGTATTCCATAATGTCCTGCAACAATGTACCATATTTCTCACGGCATTGGTCACGCGACACCATCTTGGCATATTGCTGGATACACCACACCGCCCAAAGCAAAACATCAGGATGCTCCATTTCATACACTTTAACATCATCAGGCTCATCATTAATAAAGTCATGAATTGCCTTGCGGGCCGTTTCCATCACCATTTCAAACTTAGCCACTTCATCAATCGCCAATGTCAGTCCCGGCAGGGAAATAAACATATCGCGCGCACGGCATTTAAACCACGGATATCCTGCCAGAATATAAAACTCATCTCCCTGTTTATTTAAGAACTGATGGGCAGCATTTATCAGACAGTGCTGGAAATTATCACGCGGAGTACGTTCTTCCACCTCCTCTTCAAAGGTTCTCTTTAATGTACGGGTACCGGCCTCGGAAACACCTCCTGAAAAGACAATGCTTTCACCTTTCTTTATGTCCACTTCAAAATAACCCGGAACATACAAATCTTCATTAAAATCATATCCTCTCTCCTGCTCTTTGGGATACTCAATTCCCCGATACCAATCCGGCTGATAGTGGAATTCGTTCTTCTTGTTCAATTGCATATATAATTCGGGATAGCCCGGATACATGCATGTCTTGATCCCATTGTCCACCTCCTGATAGTCACGGCTGGCTTGTGCGTTCTCATGAGTATACTGACGGACGCTGCGGAAAGCCAGAAACGGACGCAAACGCAACGTAGTGGCCGAATGTGCCTCCAGCAAAGTATAACGGATTAAAATTCTATTTTCATGATGAACGAAAAGCTTTTCCTTCTTCAGAATCACACCACCTACCCGGTATATAGTGGTAGGAACTTTCTCACACTCGAATTCCCGGATATACTTGTGTCCCCTGGGGCTGTAATTGTCACCCTGATACTTATGAAGCCCCAGGTTAAATTCAGCGCCGTGTTGTATCACTGTTTCATCCAACGACGATAACAATACATGGTTTTCATCATCCAGCTCAGGCACCGGAATGACAAGCAATCCATGATATTTTCTCGTATTGCAATCAACAATGGTTGTACAATGGTAAGCCCCTGAACGGTTTGTGCGGAGAATTTCTTTCGGTAATGATTCCCCGAGGTTCGTCATAAGAGTCTTGTCAAATCGTAAGTAACTCATAGTTGTTATTTTAAGGTTATAAATCAAATTTCCATATCAATTTGTGTCACATATTATTTTTGTATGCAACGCTCAAAATTAGTAATTAAATGGATAAAGCAAAATTAAATAGCAAAATATTTTTCATTTTTCGCTCAAATATCCGTAGTATTGCACAGAAATCAGCATAATTATGACAAAATGAAACTTGAAATTCAAAAAATTCTATTGGCTTTGGCTCTTCCGTTATTACTTCTTTTCATTCTGTACACCCTGCGTACAATGGAAAGTGTCATGAATTGGGATTTTATCACCTGGGGCATATATCCCAAAGAAACCAAAGGAATAATGGGGATTCTCACTTCTCCGTTGATACACGCCGATTGGGGACATTTATTTGCGAACACTTTCCCTCTTCTTTTTTTATTATGGTGTCTGCTCTACTTTTATCGTGATTTGGGCATTGGTATACTTTTTTTCATCTGGATAGTCAGTGGAATACTTACATTTATAATAGGCAAGCCGGGATGGCATATAGGTGCCAGCAGTATAATTTATTCACTCGCCTTTTTTCTGTTCTTCAGTGGCATTCTCCGCAAACACGTCCCTTTAGTAGCCCTGTCGTTGCTTGTCACTTTTCTATATGGCAGTCTGGTATGGAACATGTTCCCGCAGTTCGCCTCCTCCACCACTTCTTGGGAGGGACACTTGGGGGGCGCGGCGGCCGGAATAGCCGCAGCCATATTGTTCAGACACAAAGGCCCCCAACAACCGGAACTTTTCATTGACGAGGAAGAGGAAGACAACAGCAGTCATCCGGAAAACGAAGAAGTCATTACGAATCCGGACCAAGAAAAAAAGAATGACTAAATCAATCTTTCCGCCACCATGAAGTTCAAAGGGCCGGAAGGGCTGAAAGAAGCAATAACCCGCTAACGGAATTAAATGAATGTTCATATCCTCCCTATTGTATAAGTCTTTTCTATCTTCAGATTAAACCTTTTTATACAGATATATTCTATCTCCATAGCCTTTGGAGTTATCTCCCAAGACTATGGAGTTAACTCCAAAGCTTATGGAGATAACTCCAAAGGCTTGCGGAGATAAAACAAGCAGGAAGAAAAACCTTAACCACACGGCAGGAAAGGGTTAGGGATACAAACAAGATCTTTTAAGGATGAATCTGATTACAAGGCTTGCACTCTTTACAGAGAAAAATCCCCTAACACCCTTCTTTTAAAAAGGTAAAAAAGCATGTGGCAAGAAGATATGCATCTGGCCATATGTGGAAAGACTAAAACAGACTATTATTTTGCCATCTTAAATTTTAATGCATCATTTTACAACTGAAAAACAGGGTAATAAACCTTTCCGGACAGCATCATTCAAGCTTTAATACCTACTCATTACCAATTTTCATAAAATAATACCCATTTTTAGGTATTGCCCACCCTTTTACCCTCCCATAACTTTGCACCGATTTAAAATTATAAAAATTAAAGCAAAAATGAAAAGAAAGGTTTTATTGTTCTCATTATGCTTGTCGGCCTGTCTTGCAAACAGTTATGCAGAAAAAGCAATAAGTATAGATAAGGATAACACAGAGAAAACTACGGAGGAAGAACCTAAAAAAAAATCCCGGCTAACATTGGGAGGTTACGGAGAAGCAGTGTACACACGTAACTTTTATAGTGACAATATGTACCGCTATTCTAAAGCAGACAGTTACAAAGACTCTGACGGACACGGACGCGTAGACTTACCTCATGTAGTAATCATGATTGGCTACGATTTCGGAAAAGGATGGAGCATGGGTAGTGAAATAGAGTTTGAACATGGAGGAACAGAATCGGCTATAGAAGTAGAAGACGAAGAAGCCGGAGAATTTGAAAAAGAAATAGAACGTGGGGGTGAAGTGGCTTTGGAGCAGTTCTGGATTCAGAAATCTTTTTGCTCGGGCTTCAATATCCGCGCAGGGCACATCATCGTGCCGATAGGACAAATAAACAACGCCCATCTTCCCACTCAGTTCTTTACAGTATATCGTCCTGAAGGTGAAAACACAATAATGCCTTGCACATGGCATGAAACCGGTCTTAGTGTATGGGGGCGTATAGGTGACTGGCGTTATGAGGCAATGGTTATTCCCGCATTGAATGCTAATATGTTCAATCATAGCGGATGGATTCATGATGGTTCTGCATCAGCCTATGAATTTAAAGTAGCCAACAATCTGGCAGGAGCGGCACGTATCGACAATTACTCTGTCAAAGGATTGCGTATGGGAATAAGCGGCTATATAGGTAACAGTTTCCAAAACGACATTATTAAAGATGAAAAATCCACCAAATATAAAGATGTGAAAGGAACAGTGGTCATAGGTGCATTCGACTTTGATTATAATGATCATAACTGGGTAGTACGCGGCAATTTTGATTATGGCCATCTGGGAGACGCTGATCTGATCTCCACTCACAACAAAAGCCAAGACAATAGCACACAGTCCCCTTATCCTCACACAGCCGTGGGCAAGACAGCCATTGCCGCCGGAATCGAGGCAGGATATGATATTTTTTCTCAAGTAAAGAAAATGAGAGACAATGGTAAAAAACTATATGTATTTGGACGATATGAATACTATGACTCATATCATAAGGCTGCTAAAGGTTTCAGCAAATATGAATGGACTAAAAAACAACGCATGGCCGTCGGTTTGAACTACTATCCTATGAAAGACATCGTAGTAAAAGCCGAATACTCAAAACGCTTCTTGAAAAGCCAGTATAATAACGAACCCTCTTTTTCATTGGGCATAGCTTATGCAGGATTTTTCATTAAATAAACCCGATTATTCATTTTTTAAAATTAAATAGGTATGAAAAGTTTGTTAAAATTCCCCTTACTTGTTGCTGTAGCAACAATGATGAGTTGCAGTTTCAGCGCATGCAGTGATAACGATGATCCGACTCCGGATACCGGTACGTCTGAAACAGATGCAAAATTCGAAGCAATCGCAAAACAGTATCTTGATCACACGGTATATGTTACTTACAAGAACCTGGCTGATGAAACCGAACAGCTAGTAAAAGATTTACAAGCATTAAAAAGCAGCAAGACTGATGCAAATGTAAAAGCTACCTGCGAAACCTTCCTTGAAGCACGTGCATGGTGGGAAAAGAGTGAAGCTTTCCTGTATGGGGCAGCTACCGATTTCGGTATCGACCCGCATATTGACTCATGGCCTTTGGACTTGGACGGATTACAGACCGCACTGAAAAATACGGAACAGGTAGAAGCAATGGGTGGTGAAGACGGAGATATTTATGCCGGCGAGAAATTGGGTAATTCTTTATTAGGATTTCATGGTATTGAATACATCCTTTTCGAAGATGGTAGCCCCAAATCAGTTTCTAAAATCAGTGACTTACATCTGACTTACGCCGTAGCTGTAGCTGGTGATTTGCGTAACCGTTGCTGGCAGCTGGAACTTTCATGGAGAGGCGAAAGTGCTGTCAATGCCGACCGTGTCGCTAAAGTCGCAAATGAGTTAGAACTGCCTTACACTGTAAACAGTGGTGAATATTCTTATGGTGAGAATATGCTGAATGCAGGAAAAGCAGGTAGTACATACGCCAGCTGGACATTGGCCATGCAAGCTATCATTGACGGCTGCAAGACTATCGCAGATGAAGTAGGAACTTCTAAAATAGGAAAACCTTATAGCGGAGAAGACCCTGCTTATATAGAATCACCATACAGTCACAAGTCCATTCTAGACTTTTATGACAACATCATCAGTATTCAGAATGCTTACATGGGCGGTATAGAAAATGAACGTGACGAAACCAACTCACTACACAACTATATTGCTGGAGTAGATAAAGAACTGGATACAAAAGTTGTAAATGCCATAAACAATGCTCTGACCAAAATCAATGCCATGGCAGCTCCATTTGTAAACAATATTAAAGATCCAAGTGCAGGTGAAGCAATTAAAGCTTGTCAGGATCTTGATGCCATATTGTCTGATGTTAAAACAGCTTTAAGAAACAATTAAAAAGAACTGTTTACCCCAATGACCACAAAGGATCTGCAAGAGGGTGTCCGGAAAAGGTCTATTGTACTATCTTTTGCTGTAGATGGTGATTTTACATTCGCTCCAAGCACCGGCTTTGTGCTGCCGGATGTCCCCTCTACAACAGACATGATAGTGAAAAAGACCGGGGGAGGACAACCTTATGTAGATTCTTTGGTATATAAATTTGAAAAGTAACTAACTTTAAACATTCTTATATGAATAAGTTATTTAAAATACACTGGCTTGCTGCTCTATGCGGCCTTACAATGCTCTCGCTAACAGCCTGTAATGACGATGACAATCCGGAAAACAAATCTCCGGAAGTCAATCCTGATATCAACGTAAATGTAGAGACCTATGCAGGCGGAGAATTGGGTACAACCTTCAACAATTCCGCTTCTGCTTATGAAGATCCTACTCCTGCAACGGAAAATGCAGGTATGACCGACAAATTCAAATATGGGGAATATTTCTTTGAACGTTCTTATACGCAGAATTCCAAACCTTTCAATGGTTTGGGACCGCTTTATATCCGCAATTCATGTATGAACTGCCACCCCGGATACGGTCATGGCAAACGGGTAGACCGTTATCGTGCTGATGACTGGGGAAATGGATATCTACTTGTTGTGACCGATGGAAAGGATAACTACCTAAGTTCTTTAACGGGAATGCCTCAAACCAAAGCTGTAGCCCCTTTCAAAGCACCAATAGATGAAGATAAGATAAAAATAGACTGGCTGCCTTACACAGACGAATGGGGAAATAAATTTCCTGACGGAGAAACATACAGTCTGATCTATCCGGAAGTGACTATTCCTCAAGATGCATACTACGTACCTTTGGAGGCTACTTATAATCAAGTTGTCACCCCTGTCAACTACTCTGATGTAGTAGTTTTGCTGGAATCTACCATTGGTATCTACGGAACCGGATTACTAGATGCCATTCCCGATGATTCGTTGAAAGCAGAATATGCACGTCAGGAAAAAGCAGGTGTAAAATTGAATCCAGCCATCTTCGCAAACGGAGAGTGGACTTCACTCTATAAGGGACTTACAGGTAAACAATATCCCAAACGTTATACTTACGCTTTGACCAGATCTTCCATACAGGATGGTCCCGGTGCCAATGCAATCTGGAACATCACCAATGTTACCCGTAGTGACCGCCGTTATCACTACATGACTGACACGTATGCCAAAACAGCCTCCAAAGACCCGGATGTACAAAAAGATTTTTATAACTATTTCCCTGAATGGAAACAGACCGGTAATGTAGAACAAGATATATACAACTATCTGATGAATAAGGAACTTCCGGTGGAAATGACAGACGAAGATTATGTAAACTTCATGATATGGCACAGAGGACTGGCAGTTCCTGCCGCACGGAATCTGGATGACGAAACAGTTCAGAGAGGTCACAAATTATTCCGTGAAATAGGCTGTGCTACTTGCCATCGTCCGTCATGGACTACAGGAGACGATAATTATCCCGATCCGAACGGATACTTCAAAGATGGTGACAGCCGTCTGCCACGCTATCCACACCAAACTATCTGGCCATATTCAGATATGGTTCAACACCGCCTGGAAATGAAGAACAATATCCGCACGGGATGGTGCCGTACCACTCCTCTTTGGGGACGCGGACTTTCCTTAATCTGTGCCGGACACAGCGACCGTTTGCATGACTGTCGTGCACGTAATGTCATTGAAGCCATTATGTGGCATGGAGCTTCAAATAGTGACGCACGCTGGAGCATTGACAAGTTCCGCGAACTCAGTAAAGAAGATCGTGACGCCATCGTCAAATTTATTGATGCCATTTAAGCAATGAAACAGATTGTCTCCCTCCTGAATCCTATCACCAATAATATGACAGGACATTCAGGGGGATGAGACAAATTCAAGATTCACCTTCTGGTTATCTTTCAGAAAATTATAACTACATGAAATTATTAAAACGAACTGCCTTCAGTCTGCTAGGCATATTACTTCTGATTCTTACTATAGCTACTATATTGGAAAAAATATATGGTACGGACTTTGTAAACGAGTATATCTACAGTTCCGTACCTTTTGTCATTTTATGGGGAGTAACCGCAATTACTTCCTTATTATACATCATAAAAAGCAAACTGCATCGTCAGCCTGTTATTTTTTTGCTTCATCTTTCTCTTCTCTTTATATTGGCAGGGGCATTCACCACATGGATATATGGAGAACAAGGCACTATGCGTGTCCGCCAAGGAGAACAACAGACCTCTTTCACCGATTCCAAAGGAATTTCCCACCAGCTACCTTTCAGCATCACACTAAACCAATTTGAAATTATTTATTACAAAGGAACCTTGGCTCCAATGGACTTTATCAGTCATATTTCAGTAGCAGACAAAGACTGCCACCGCCAGATACAGGGGAAGGTTTCCATGAATCATATATTTTCATACCAGCACTATCGCTTTTATCAATCAGGCTACAGTGAAGATAATGAAGGAAGCGTATTTAGTGTATCTCATGATCCTTATGGTATAGGAATCACTTATGCAGGATATACTTTATTGCTACTTTCCACCGTTTTCTTTTTCTTCAGCCCGCAAAGTCGGTTCCGCCAACTGCTGAAAAGCCCTTTGCTACACAGAAGCTTGACAGTCATCTTGCTTTTATTCGCATTCAGTCTCAACAGTAATTTTCTCAAAGCAAACAGTCCATCCCCCAAGGTGCTTCCGCGCGAAGTAGCCGAACATTTTGGAGATTTATATATTTTATACAACAACCGTATCTGTCCTTTACAAACCTTTGCCCGTGATTTTACAGTCAAACTTTACGGTAGTTCCTCATATAAAGGACTGACACCAGAAGAAGTACTTACCGGATGGCTGTTTTATTATGACAGTTGGAAAAATGAACCAATTATACGAATCAAGAGTAATGAAGCCCGTAAATTACTGGAAATAGAAGGGAATTACGCCAGGCTGAAAGACTATATCAGTACCATTAATGAATACAAGCTGGAAAAAATGATGAACCATATCCGTTCAGGAGAACAGGTGACTGACAAACGAGGCATAGAAGAAGCTGATGAGAAATTCAATATCATCAATTTAGTATGTACCGGTGCCATGATGAAAATATTCCCTTGTCGCAATATAGCCGGAAAGACATTGGAATGGTATTCGCAAAGCGACCAATTACCTCAAGATATGGATAATGACAAATGGGTATTCATTCGTAAATCTATGAGTTATGTAAACGAAATGATTGTGATGAAAAAGTACAATGATGCCTGCCTGTTATTAGAAAAAATCAAGAAATACCAGCAGAAAGAGTGTGACGGACTGCTTCCTGCAGATAATAAATTCAAGGCTGAGAAAATATATAATCAATTTGATTATAGCAAATCTGTCGCCATGGCATGTATTTGCATCGGCCTGATATGTTTTATCTATTATTGCCATTGCATGGCATCGCAAAAGAGAACAAGCCGGAAGGCAATCATAATATTGAATATTTTGCTATGGATTGTTTTTACCTATTTGTCGGCTGCTATCTGCCTGCGTGGTTATGTGAGCAATCATCTGCCATTGTCCAACGGCTTCGAAACCATGCAGTTCATGGCATGGTGTACGCTATTGCTCACTTTTCTGCTACAACGTAAATTCGCAATGTTGCTCCCTTTCGGTTTCCTGCTTTGCGGACTTACGCTGATGGTATCCATGCTGGGAGAATCAAACCCACAAATCACACAACTGATGCCGGTTCTGCAATCTCCATTATTGAGTATCCACGTAGTAGTTATCATGATCGCTTATTCGCTGCTGGCATTTATCATGCTGAATGGTGTAACAGCGGTCATACTCCACCAATCACAGAAAGAATGCAAAGAACAAATAGAACGATTGCAGATAATAAGCCAAATAATTCTTTATCCGGCAATTTTCTTACTCGCTATCGGTATTTTCATTGGTGCTGTATGGGCAAACGTATCATGGGGACGCTATTGGGGATGGGATCCTAAAGAAGTATGGGCCTTAATCACCATGCTGGTATATGCCTTGGCACTGCATCCGAGATCACTGCCATGGTTTCATCGCACCATGTTTTTTCATGTTTTCTGTATAACTGCTTTTATAACAGTACTGATTACTTACTTCGGAGTGAATTTTCTGTTAGGAGGAATGCATAGCTACGCAAACGGATAGCCCTCATCCATCAATGAAAAGCTATCCTTTCCGAAACAAATAGAAACCAACTTGGACAAAGAACCTGAAACACTATAAAAAAAGGAAATTACCCCATAAAAGAAGCACTCCCCGCGAATCACTTCGCAGGGAGACTACTAACTAATAACTAACTTGTGGTTTACGTAATTTTTATATGACTTATTTACAATGCAAAGATAAGGTTTGCCATCTGTCTGTGCAATCGCATGATATAGGTATTCTGGACAGTCAGACATCCCTATTTATAGCTATAATAAACGAAAGTAGAAAAGGTATCTATCAAAATCATTATTTGTAGGTATTGTCTGAGATTATTAAATGTTGCAATTTTGCCAAAAAGAATTTATCTTATTATACCGTAACCATTGATGTGGAGTTCTCTCTATTATTATTTCTCTGTAATGTTAGTCACAAAAGAGAGACTATAAAACCTTGTTCCAGGGAAGCATACCTTCGGAACAACAAAAAGTCCGGACTTGGGAAAGCCCGGACCTTTATTTTATATCCATCAATACAAGATATTAATACACCTCTAC
>ENA-OPCT01001264-OPCT01001264.1-human-gut-metagenome-genome-assembly--contig:-NODE-1264-length-10854-cov-3.076303_pt1 | contig 10854 bp, 6 predicted proteins | sample MGYA00241572_ERZ501495 | MGnify/ENA primary metagenome ERZ501495 (study PRJEB25962, sample SAMEA2042580) | human gut metagenome | biome: human gut; feature: human-associated habitat; material: faeces... | reverse complement strand
AAACTATACGGCGGATGCTGCAATCAAGGCGCTTGAAGCCGTAGCGAACCAACGTACGGCGCAGGCTCGCGGTGCAGAAGCTAAAATCATTGGATACATTCCCAATACCCAAGAAGAGCGGATTGCCGCAGGAATGAACGATATCGATGTCGTCGAAGCTATTGACTATTACAGAACCCCTCGCGCCCAAAGTGAAAATTCACCCAATCTTCTGCGGTTCGACAGTCTGGATAAAGTGTTTGCTTTCGATGCGTTCCATTTGGCTGATCATTTATTGACACAACCTCTGATGGTTATTGTGGGGGATCGAGTAGGAGCATTTGGCTCTTACCGTGATGGTTACGAGTTGTTTAACAGGGCTGCTTCGCAGGACAAACAGATACATGTTGTTCAGGGAGCAAGCCATTATGATTTATACGACCAGCCTAAAGCCACCGGCGAGGCACTCCAGCAGTTGATTCCTTTTTTCCGTAAACACCTCTAAGGTAGTGTACACAAAGAAAAGAATTGAAACTATGAACATAAGGTTAAAAATTGACATCTCTCTTGGAAATGTTAATAACAAATTTAACTTTTTGTAATTTGTAAATTATCAGAAGCAGTGGAAAGTATTATATCGATGTAAAATAGTTGTATAAATATTTTATTGAATAGAAAATAGCTGGATTATAAAAATACTCCTCTGAAACCCTTTGTGGTAAGGCATTTCAGAATTGTGCACAAACGCAAGGTACGTTTGTGCACAATCGTTCCTCGCGTTTGTGCACAAATTCAAGTCTCATTTGTGCACATTTACACTTTGTGTTTGTGCACAAATTTAGAATGTAAATATTTATTATTAACGTTCTTTTTTTCTTTAAAAAAACTTCTTCAAAAAGGTAACTGATGTAGGAAGCGAATCGTTTTTAAGTATAAAGAGTTATTATTTATCATTAAAAATGATTGCTTATGAATGAAAATTTAGAATCGAGAGAGAAAAAGGTAAGGTCTTTTCTATTATTGCTCTCTTTTTGCTGCCTGTCGTTACAACTGGTGGCACAGACAGCAGACAAAAAGATATCTTATCAATGCAAAAACGAGAAGCTATCTACCGTTTTTGAGCAGTTAGAACGTTTGTCTGGATATTACAGACTACAGTTTGCTTATTCGGATATCGATAAATACACGGTATCTGTTGATTTGAAAGAAGTAACCATTCCTCGTGCTGTAGGGATTTTGGTTGAAGGAAAGCCTTTAACATATACTGTTGAAAACCAGTATATCTATGTAAAATCTCAACGGGGGGGGGGTAAAATCTCCTTCAAATAAATTCACGTACAGAGGTACGGTAATAGATGATTTGGATATACCACTTCCGGGTGTGAATGTGGCGGTAAAAGGTCAGAAAGGCGTCGGTACTACTACGAACGCCGACGGAAATTTTGAATTAGCGCTTTCCGGTGATAAATGCGTTTTGATATTTAGTTATATCGGAATGAAAACTCAGGAAGTCCGTGCTACAGAGGGTAAAAGACTGACAGTTCGGTTGGAGTCGGATGCCGTAGCTATGAAGGAAACCGTGGTAACCGGTATTTATACACGTAAGGCAGAGAGTTTTACAGGGTCGGCTACTACATATAAAGCAGAAGAATTAAAGGTTGTCGGGAATCAAAATATACTTCAGAGCTTGAGTGCCTTAGATCCTTCTTTTGTTATAGCAGACAATAACCTGATGGGTTCCGATCCGAATACCATGATGAATGTAACCATTAATGGTACTACCAGCATTACGGGACTTTCTGATACCTATTCAGCTACGGCCAATCAACCCTTGTTTATTTTGGATGGTTTTGAAACAACCTTGCAAACAATATCCGATTTAAGTATGGATCGCGTAGAGAGCATTACCATTTTAAAAGATGCTGCTTCTACGGCTATTTATGGTTCGAAAGCTGCAAACGGAGTAGTTGTTGTGGAAACAAAGAAACCGGAAGCCGGAAAGTTGCGTTTTAGTTATAGCGGAAATTATCAAGTTGCTTGGGCAGATTTAAGTGATTATAATTTGATGAATGCTCGTGAAAAGCTTGAATTTGAACGTTTATCGGGATATTATGGAGAGTTTGACGAGTTTGGAGAAATTATGGATGATGCGCAGAGAACATTATATTATTCTCGTTTACAAAGAGCTGTAGCGGGTTTGGATACATATTGGATGAATGAACCCTTGCGTACCGCATTTACTCAGGAACACAGTATTAATGCAGAAGGTGGAGATTCTGCATTTAGATACGGTTTGACTTTCCGTTATAAGGATGCAGAAGGAGTAATGAAACAATCTGATCGTGAGAATTTAGATGGAACGGTGAATCTTTCATACCGGATTGATAAATTCAGTTTTTCGAACCAAACAAATATAGGTTATACGGATATTTCGAATAATGTAGTGCCTTTTAGCGATTTTGCTACGGCAAATCCGTATCAGTCTAAATATAATAGTGAAGGTGGAGTTGATAAAATAATAGAAATTTATTACCTGACAAATAAACCGAATGAAGCTCAGTATGTTTACAATCCGTTATGGGATTTTCAGCAGAAAAGCTTTAATACCAGTGATATATTGTCGATCCGAAATAATTTCGAAATAGAATATCGCCCCATTGACAAGATGAGAATCAGGGCTAAATTCGGTCTCGTTACTTCCAAATTGGAACAAGAAGTCTTTACATCGCCCTTTGCAACAGATTTTACCGGCGTTGAATCTTTAAAAAGCGGTAGTTTAAACCAAACCAATCAGAGGGAAACCTCATATGACGGAAGTTTCATTGCAAGTTATGGAGATGTGATAGGAAAACACACTTTCAATATTGTTGGAGGAGCTCAGTTGTCGGAGAATAATACAACGTCCGACATGTTCTCTACCATAGGGTATATATCAGATCAATTTTCAAATCCAAATTTTTCCATTGGCTATCCCGAGGGTGGGAAACCTACTTCAACGATATCAAAAACCCGTTCGGCAAGTTTCTATTTAAATGGTAACTATGCATACGACATGCGTTATTTGGCAGATGTAAATGTTCGTTCGGATGGGGCTTCTGTGTTTGGTGTTAATAATCCCTTTTCTACTACATGGTCTTTTGGATTGGGTTGGAATATGCATAATGAAACCTTTCTGAAAGATTTAGAATGGGTAAATTTCTTAAAACTCCGTTATTCGTTGGGAAATCCCGGAAACCAAGATTTTGATGCAAAGATTGCTAATAGTGTTTATACCTATTATACAAATTACCAAAATATGTTTGGATTGGCTGCATTGGTAAGTAAATGGGGAAATAAGAATTTGGATTGGCAACGGACGTTGACTCATAATGTTGGTTTAGACCTCGAGTTGTTTAAGTCTCGTTTGCGTCTAACGGTTGATTATGGTATGAAAAAATCGGATCCGGTATTGCTTTCCATTAGTCAACCGCCTTCCACAGGAACTTCTTTTATTCCAATGAATATTGGTGCAACGAAGAATAATAATTTCTCATTCTCTATTAATTATTTTGTGTTTAAACAGACTGATTTAACATGGCAGATTAATGCTAATCTTCTCCATACTAAAACTTCTTATTATAATATAGGTAATAGTTTAGAGAAATATAATGAGGAAGGACGTGAAAATCAAACATTGTTACGTTTCTATGATGGAGTGAGCGCTACAGCATTATGGGCAGTACGTTCTTTAGGAATTGATCCGATGAATGGCAATGAGGTGTTCATGAAAAAAGATGGTACATATACTTATGAGTGGGATTCCTCGGAAGAAGTAATATGTGGTGATTCTGCTCCGGATGCAGAGGGAAATATAGGCTCAAATTTACGCTATAAAGGCTTTTCTGTAGGAGTAAACTTTCGCTATAGATGGGGTGGACAAGCTTTTTTGGAAACACTGTTTAATAAGGTGGAAAATATTTCGGAAACAGCTATTAAATATAATCAGGACAAGAGAGCCTTATATGACCGTTGGCAGAAACCCGGAGATATTGCCAAATATAAACGCATAGATGATACTTCTGTAACACAGATGTCTTCTCGTTTTATCATGGATGACAATTCTTTGGAATGCCAGTCAATATCGTTAGGATATGAAACTACTACCGCTTCATGGCTTCGTCCAATAGGGGTGTCTTATTTTTCTTTCAGAGTATATATGAATAATTTATTCCGTATTTCAACCATTAAGGAAGAAAGAGGACTTAATTACCCGTTTCAGAGAGCCGTATCGGCTTCTTTAAGTTTGCGTTTTTAATATAATAAAGTAGTGAGTATGAAAATAAAAAATATAATCAGATTAGTTATCGTGACGGTGGGTTTATCGATAACGATATCTTCTTGTTCCGATTGGTTGGGAGTGGATATGGAAGATGCCATTATGGAAGATAAATTATATGAAACCAATGAAGGATTTCTTTCATCATTGAATGGCATTTACACTTCTATGAATGAAACTTATGCTTCTACGTTAGGCATGGGAGTGGTTGATGTGATGGCTCAATATTATAATGTTTCGCAAAACAGCAGCCATAATTTTTATGTATATGCAAATTATGAGTTTGGGGAGAAGGTATTTGAATCAATGTCTGGAGGAGTGTGGACAAATCTGTATTCATTAATAGCCAATTTAAATTCTTTATTGGAGCACTGTGATAAAGCAGGGTCAGCACTACATCCGACATATTACCCGATTGTAAAAGGAGAAGCTTTAGCACTGCGTGCTATGTTACATTTTGATTTGCTTCGTTTGTATGGCCCGATATATACCTCGGCAACAGAATCTAATTCTACCATACCTTATCAAGAGACTACTTCTAAAGAAATACAACCCTTGTTGCCGGCTAAAGAGGTACTTGAAAAAGTAATACGTGATTTGACTGTTGCTTCTGATTTGCTGAAAGAAGATCCGATTCGGACAGAAGGTGTTATGGATTCAGATTCGGAAAATCCGAATGAAGATTCGAAACTGCGATATCGTCAGTATCGTCTTAATTACTATGCTGTTCAGGCCTTATTGGCACGAGCATACCAATGGAAAGGAGCGCGGGAGGAGGCGTATAAAATAGCTTCCGATCTGATAAAGGAAAATAAGGAAAAGGAAGTGTTTCCCTGGACTCCCAAAGCAAACGCTCAGGCGTCTTCTAATCCCGACCGTCTGTTCTCTACAGAAGTAATGTTTGGTTTATATAATATATCCCGTGTAAATTTGTATGACCGACATTTCAAGGAATCTGCCAGCATAAGCAATAGTTTGACTTTTGTAGGAGATGATTTTATCGACGACTATGGGAAGTTTCCTTATTTCTACACCGATGATAATGATGTTCGCAGAGGAACAAATATGTGGAGTGTGGAAGAATTGGAAGAGACCGACCAATATGGAAATACCACTACGCAAAAAGCGATTTGTTTGAAGAAATATGCGGCTATTGCCTCTACCAAACCATTCCGATATATGATTCCATTGATCCGGATGAGTGAAATATATATGATTGCTGCCGAATGTTCTAATAATCTGACGGAGGCGATAGGGTATATAAACGAACTCCGTAAGAACAGGAACTGTATGGACCTGGAACTAAAGGATTCCGATACGGAAGAGGAGGTGCAGGAATATATAACGGCGGAATTTGCTCGTGAAGTGATTGGTGAAGGACAGCTTTATTTCTATTATAAACGTCATGCCATGACTGAAGTGATGTCGGGGACCTCTTTTTATTCCTGGTCAACTACAGCGAGCATGGACTTAGGGTATTATGTATGGCCTTTACCTAAGGCGGAGACGGATAAACGTATAACTTCTAATTAAAAATGAACATGAAAAGAAATATATTCAATATTGGTATTCTGTTTTGTAGCTTCTGTTTGTTGGTTAGCTGTGAAAAAGAATTGATGGATTATGAAGGTGAAGATTGTCTTTATTTTGATGTGCGTAGAGGATCTTCATGGATAACTCCTTCGAAATGGGCACACTATGATTTTTCTGAAATCTCTTTTGGCAGCCTGATACCCGATGAAGTGGAAATGTCATTTAAAGTCATGGCTTCGGGAATGCCTAAGAATTATGATCGTGCTTTTACTGTAACGGTAAATCCTGACAGTACTACGGCTATAGCAGGCTCAGATTATGATAACTTTCAGGAAGAGGGCGTGATAAAGGCGGGAGAAAGTAGTACAACTCTGACAATCAAGGTCCACAGAACGGAACGGATGAACGGAGATACGCTTTTGTTGCAATTACAGCTTCATGAAAATGAACATTTTAAGTTGAAGTATGATGGTTTTGGTGATGCTTCCCGGTATTATGAGCAGACTCTTAACCCCATGTTCAGTTATAATAAAAATGCAGGAGTGCATAATTTATTCATCTATGACGTGCTGGCTCGTCCGGCAACTTGGAGCGGTAATGATGCGACTGGTTTAGGACTTTTTGGAAAGTTCTCAGCTAAGAAATTTCGTTTAATGATGGAATTAACTGGTACTACGTTCGAGGAATATGCGAGTTCGGAAACGATGCCGAGAGTACGGCAACAAGCTATAGGACAGTTGATGGCTAAGTATTTATTGGAGAAAGCTGCCGCGCATGATCCTGTGTTGGATGAGGATGGAACAATGATGTACTTCATGGCGCTATCGACTTTAGACCCTGCTGCTGCATGGGCTCCCTTTACAACGCCTGAAGAGTATTATAAATAAATTAAATTATAAAATATATGGAAAAGAAATATATACTATATGGAATAATGACCTTGTGGGGACTGTCGTCGTGCGTTGAAGACGAAGGAAATTACGAACTTTTACCTGTTAATGAAGCTGTAGTTTCTAATGTAGAGGATGAATATAATAAACTTTCTTATGTGGAAACGTTATCTATATCTCCTGTAATAGAAGGTTCTATGGGTAAATTGGATGAAAGCAAGTTGGAGTATGACTGGTTTATTTGTAATAATGGCGTATCAGATCATGTTCACACGCATATTGGTTCGGAGAAAAATCTGGAATATCCTTTAGATATAGCTCCCGGCACGTATTATCTTTATTTGCAGATAAAGGATAAAACTACTAATCTGAAATGGGAGAAACGTGTAAAATTGAACACACAAAGTCAGTTTGTACGAGGCTTCTATCTGTTTGGCGATAAATCGGATGGAACATGTGGCATGGACTTTGTCAGTATGGTAAAGGATCGGGATACTGTTGTTGTAAAAGATATATTTACTAATTCAGTAAATATGAAAGGGGCTCAAGACTTGGTCTTTTCCGGTGATTCTTGGAATAATAAGTCTGTTTCTCTTTGGGCTGTTACAGAGTCCGGTTCTTATTCGATAGAATATTCGTCCATTCAGTCTTCATTTGATGTGCGTGAAGAAATATCGGAAGATAAATTTATATTTCCGACTATTGAGGTTACACGTCCTCTAAAAGTTATAAATACGTATCCTCATGCTTTCGGTTCGTCGAATCAGAGTTTGTCTGCTACCAATAGGCTTTTATTGACAGAACATGATATTTATGGAACTTCCATATATGACGAACCTGAAGCCTACGGTAACCCGGTGAATAGGTATTCAGCTTCTTCATCCGATTTATATAAGGTGTCGCCTTATGTTTTTTATCCGGGAAATTCTCAAGGTTTCTACCGTGTAACGGTGTACGATAAAACAAATGAATGTTTTACAGGATTTAATTCTTATTATTATTCATCGAGTTATTCCCGAAAGTATTCAAATGATACGGAAACTCCGTTCTATTTTGATCAGACTCATTATTCTCCAGTGCGTACTTTGGTTTATGGAGAGAATGGTTATGGTAATAGCGGACGTTCTTATGCATTGATGACGGATGCGAATGGAGCGTATTATGTATATGGCTTTATTGCTAGTACAACTCCCTCCAAACAATTTGCTTACGAGATGGATTTATCAGTTGCTATTGATTTTGAGAAAGCAACGCATTATGCTTTTTTCTCCATGCAATCTGTTGTGCTTTATGCTGTAGGTTCTCAATTATGGGGATATGATTATGTCCGCAAAGATGCTAAGATGTTAAAAGACTTTCAAAGTGAAATTACTTATCTGGCTATGGACTATAATTCGAATGATACTCCGACAGATCTCATTGTAGCTACATATAATGCTTCGGAGAAGGGTATTGTCCGGAAGTTTACAATAACAGATGATCCGAATAAAATTGAAATAACTCCTCACGAAAAGGAGGTATGGAATACGGATTTAAAGGTGGCGAAAGTTGAGTATAGGAATTCTGCTTTTTAGTCTACAGGTATATTTGATGGAGCACCTTTTAAGAGAATGGGAGTTTCTCAAAATGAAAGTTGTAGAATGGAAAAATGTACCCGATCAAGAAATGAAGAGCGATTATCTTTAAGAATAGAAAAATGAAAAAATCAATAGTACTATCAATTATGTTATGTGCAATGGGCTTTACAGCCCTTGCGCAGACAAATTTCCGCCACATCTCTTTTGGGGAGGCGGTAGCTGCGGCAAAGCAAGAGAATAAACTGGTGTTCATCGATTTTTATACGGATTGGTGTGGTCCTTGTAAGATGATGGCGCGTGATGTGTTTCCTCAGAAAAAAGTAGGCGAATTCTTCAATGAAAAATTCGTATGTGTGAAGCTGAATGCTGAAAAAGAGGGAAAAGAACTGGCTACTCGATTTGAAGTAAAGGCATATCCTACTTTTTTGGTATTGGACTCCGATGAAAAAGTGCGCCTGGAAATAAAAGGCGCGATGGATGCGGATGCTTTCATTGCTAAAGTTGAAGCAGGATTGGATCCTGAACAATCACCGGAACGGATGGCTCAGCGTTATAATTCGGGTGAACGTACTCCCGAATTAGTGGATCGTTATGCTTATTATAATATGGAGCAGGGGAAAGAAAATGAGGGCTTTCAGATTATTAATGATTACTTCAATTCATTGACGGATACGCAACGTGTAGAAGCTGCGAATGCTTTTATTTATACTCGTTATACGATGACTTGGGATGACCCGAAAGCTCAATTTATGGTAGCTCATCGTAATGAATTTGACGCGTCCGTGCAGAAAGCCATTCTAGATAGAATGAGCCGTTTGTATCATGCGGCTGTCATCAGTTATTTTTCAGGTTACATGTTCCGTGAGAATAAGTTTAAGATGGATGAGTATGAGGAGCTGAAAAGGAATATCCAGTGTTTGGATCAGGAAAAGGCGAAACCTTATGCTCCGATGTTCCGTATGATAGAAAGCCGGCTAAAAGATGATGATGCAACTTTTTGGTCGGTATGTAAAAGTGAATATGATAACTTGGCTCAGACAGATCGTGGCTTACTGATAATGAATCTGACCCGTTTGATAGCTACGAATGATGTAGCTATATTGAAGGACATTTCTCAGTTTGTCCGTTCTCGTTTGAAAGAGATGAGTCCGAATACCATTATGATGACGGGACGTGTTTTGGATAGTATCGAATCAAAACTGAGTGCAAAATAGAAGAATCTCTCTCTTTTTAAATATTAATTTTATCAAGAAGCCGTGAAGAAGTGATTTCTTTGCGGTTTCGCTTTTTATATGGACTCGGGTTATTTAAAACGGAAAAGTGGCAATCTATAAAAGCAAAAGTAATGTGGAAAGTATGGTCACTATTGTGATAAACATTCGGTATTTCTTTTCGGGGAGCTTCTTTACGAACCAGATGCCGATTAATGCACCCACTAGCATAAAAGGAATGCAGCAGGCATCTATCAGCAACGTGGAGGAAGTAATATTATGCCATACCCATATTTGCAGAGGCATTTTTAGAAGGTTGATAACTAAAAAGAACCAGGCGTTTGTGCCTACAAAACTATATTTAGGCAACTGGAGTGAAAGAAGGTAAACAGCCATAACCGGACCGGCAGCATTGCCTATCATGGTGGTGAACCCTCCCAAGAGTCCGAATGCACCACTTACAAAAGGATTACGTACCCACATCGTGCTGTTTTTTCTGTACTTTTGCCATATCATGACTCCGATAACCGTCAGGATGCTAAAGGCCATCAGATATTTAAACTGCGAGGATGGAATGAGTTTGTCTACTCCTATGGCGATAAAAAAACCGATGATGGCCATGGGCAACACTTTGAGAATGCAACGCCATTCTGCTTGCCTTCGATAATAGCTGACAGCTATGATGTCTGAAAAGCACAATAGCGGAAGGATGACGCCGGTGGATTCTTTGGCGCCGAACGCCAAAGCGGTGAATGGTATGGCGAGAGTTGTCATCCCTTGTATTCCTGTTTTAGACATTCCGATAAGTGTGGCTGCAATAAATACAATCATCCAGCCGTATTCGGTCTGGAAAAGGGAAGACAGCTCTGCCATGTTATTTTTTTAGGTTTATTTCTGAGAGCAGGATTCGCGGCGGAGTTTATCGAACAACTGTCGATGAAATTTTCGCTCAGCATCACTGAGTTTCCATATTTTCGAAGCAGGAACGACTTGTATCATTTTTTGATAATATTCTTTCTTCACTTCATGGAGCCGGGCTTCATAGCCCAACATTTTCCCGATCGCTTCTTTATAATCGGCTTCTTTCAGTCCTTTCGCATTTCTCACTTCATGAAAACTTTTCCGCATATCGGCTTCTATTTCCCGGTTTTTCTTCTGCATCTCATTGTACAAAGGCCAGAAAACAGCTGCTTCAGCAGGGGAAAGGTCCAATTCCTGTGTAAAGAAAGCGACTTTCTGCGCATCGAATTCTTTCCGTTTCTCGTCGGTCAATTTGTCCTGAGCCCATACGCCCACCCCACTCCACAACAGCAACACAATCAAAATTATATTCTTAATATTCTTATTTA
>ENA-OPCT01001261-OPCT01001261.1-human-gut-metagenome-genome-assembly--contig:-NODE-1261-length-10890-cov-2.306138_pt1 | contig 10890 bp, 6 predicted proteins | sample MGYA00241572_ERZ501495 | MGnify/ENA primary metagenome ERZ501495 (study PRJEB25962, sample SAMEA2042580) | human gut metagenome | biome: human gut; feature: human-associated habitat; material: faeces... | reverse complement strand
ACTCTTGACGAGGTGGTGGGGCAGCAGCACATTATCGGAAAAGACAAGCTGCTGTACCGGGCAATCAAGGCGGATAAGCAGAACCATGATTTATTGAAAATTCGGAAAAGAATCTGTATAATACGTATCAGATAGAGCCTATAGCCATGAAAGGCAAGCGGCATAGCAGTCGGCACATAAACGCATTCATTTGCTCTCAAAAGGAGAATTTTCGTGAACTACATCGCAGTAGTCGAGGACAGTGCGCAGGATCGGGCAGTGCTGGACTCGTATCTGGAAAAATACCAGCAGGAGAAAAACTGCCATTTTCAAATCACGCATTTTTCGGATGGCGACGAGATCGCGCTGGGCTATAAGGGCGGCTATGACCTGATTTTGATGGACATCGAGATGACCTTCCTGGATGGTATGTCAGCAGCCGAGGAGATCCGCCGCGCCGACCCGGAGGTGCTTATCATCTTCATCACCAACTCGCCGCAGTATGCCATCAAGGGGTACGCGGTGCAGGCGCTGGACTATATCTTAAAGCCGCTGAGTTATTACGCTTTCTGCCAGCGGATGAACCATGTGCGGGAGCTGCTGGGACGCCGCCAGAAGCATTTCCTCACGGTACCCTGCGCGGGCGGTGTGCAGAAGCTCGACGCCTCCGACATTTATTATGTAGAAATTTGCGACCACGACCTGCTGTTCCACACCAAGCAGGGCGAGGTGCATTCCACTGGCTCCATGCGCGATGTGGAGCAGAAGCTGCCGCCGGAGAATTTCTTCCGCAGCAGCAAGGCGTACCTTGTCAATCTGGAGCACGTGGACGGCATCCAGGACGAGGACGCCATCGTCAACGGTGAGCGGGTGCAGATCAGCCGCGCCAAGCGCAAGGCGTTTTTGGCGGCGCTCAACCACTACATGGGGGAAACCATCTGATGGAAACGGAAGTTCTGGGCAACATCCCCCGCCTGTATACCGCGCTGGCGGACTGGCTGGCCTGCCTTTTATATTTGTTCTTCCTGCCCAAGCGTACAGCAGGCTGGCGGCGGTATACGATCCACGCGGTGTTTTTGCTGCTGCTCGGCGTCTTTATGCAGGCAACGGGGCAGGTGCCGCAATTCTGGTTTCTGCCCTGCATTGCGGTGTCCATCTTGATCATGTATCTGTACATCCGAATGCAGACCGACGTGCCCGCCCGGTGCGCGGGGTATTATTGTGTCCGCGCGTTTATTTTGGGGGAACTGGCCGCCTCGCTGGAATGGCAGCTCTACTACTATATGGCCGGGCAGCATGGCACGCCGGGCGCGGGTGTGCGTGTGTGCATTTTGGCAGTCGTCTATGCCGCAGTGTATGGCGTGGTGTTCGCGCTGGAACGCAATTATAACGATATTGCCTCGCCTCTGCACGTCCACAAAAAGGAATTTCTCAGCACGCTGTTCATCGGTGTGGCGGTCTATGCCGCCAGCAACCTGAGCTATGTAAGCCCGGACACGCCGTTTTCCGGCAAGATGACGGCGGAAATTTACAACATCCGCACGCTGGTAGACCTGGGCGGCATGGCCATTCTGTTTGCGCACCACATGCAGCTGGTGGAGTACCGCCGCAAAAAGGAGCGCGACGCTTTGCAGAACGTCTTGCAGGCGCAGTACGCACAGTACCGCTCGGCGCAGGACAGCATTGACCTTATCAATAAAAAATATCACGACCTCAAGCACCAGATCGCTGTGCTGCGCAGCGAGACCTCAGAGGAAAAGGCCCACTACCTCGACGCGATGGAGCAGGAGATCCGCAGCTATGAGGCGCAGAACAAGACCGGCAACGAGGTGCTGGACACGATCCTGACCAGCAAAAGCCTGTACTGCCAGCAGCACGGCATCACGCTGACCTGCGTGGCAGACGGTGCGGCGCTGGATTTTATGGATACGATGGACCTGTGTTCGTTGTTCGGCAATGCGCTGGACAACGCCATCGAGAGTGTAGAAAAGCTGCCCGACAGCGAGCAGCGACTGATCCATCTGGTGGTGGCACGGCAAAAGAGCTTTTTGTGGGTCCGGGTCGAAAACACCTACGACGGTGCCTTCCAAGCGGACGGCAACCTGCCAAAAACGACCAAGTCCGACGCCCGCTACCACGGCTACGGTCTAAAGAGCATCTACGACACCGCCGAAAAATACGGCGGCACCGCTGAGATCAGCACCCAGGAGAACCAGTTCACATTAAAGGTGCTGTTTCCCATCAAGCAGAAATAACCCGGACAGCCCATTTTGGTGGGCTGTTTTTTGCTTTAAGCAACCTGCACATAAAGCGCATGATACGATTGTCTATTTTGCCAATGCCGCAGGCGGCTTGCGTGGGGAAAACGACCGTTCACGTAGTGAATCCCCTTTTTGCTGTACATTGTGATATAGTGCAGACAACAGAAAAGGAAAGTCTCCTGCGTTTTTTGCTATGGATAACCTTGAAAGCGAGGATCTTGTATGAAACCAACCCCACTTCTCACCGGCTGGACGTGCCGCCATTTGGGCGATACCGCACCCGGCAAAGCGGTGACCCTGCCCCATGATGCCATGCTGGCCGAACCCCGCACCGCTATAAGCGCGGGCGGCACCAATACCGGCTGGTACGAGGGATATGACTACGAATACCAGCGCACCCTGACCGTGCCGGAAAACGAGCTGGCAGACACCCACATTCTGGAGTTTGAGGGTGTCTACCATAATGCCGAGGTCTGGCTCAACGGTCAAAAGGCTGCGTTCCGCCCCTACGGCTACACCAACTTTTATGTTGATTGTGCGCCGTATCTGCACGCAGGGGAGAACGAGCTGCGGGTCATTGCCCGCAACGCCGACCAGCCCAATAGCCGATGGTATTCCGGTGCGGGCATCTACCGCCCGGTGCAGCTTTGGAAGGCAAGGGGCGCGCATATCACGCTGAATGGTGTTAAAATTCGCACTCTGTCGCTGCAGCCTGCCATCGTGGAGGTGCGCGTAAAGACCACCGCCCCCGGCACGGTACGCCTGACGGTGGACGACCTGCCCGCCATGCAGCAGGAGAGCGACGGCGAGGCCGTATTTACCCTGACCCTTGATAACGCCCGCCTTTGGACACCTGAAACGCCCAACCTGTACACCTGCCGCGTCAGCTTTGCCGATGATGAGGTGACCGAGACGTTCGGTGTTCGCAAGGTCGAGTGGGGTACGGACGGTTTCCTGCTCAACGGCAAGCGGTACATCATCCAGGGCGCGTGCATCCACCACGATAATGGTTTGTTGGGCGCAGTTTGTGACCCCGACGCCGTGGCGCGCAAGGTACGCCTGCTGAAAGAGAACGGCTACAACGCCATTCGCTCAGCGCACAACCCCTGCTCCAAGGCGCTGCTGACCGAGTGCGACCGCCAGGGTGTGCTTGTCATGGACGAGTACATCGACCATTGGTACATCCACAAAACCGAGCATGACTACGTGGATTATTTCAACGACTGGTGGCGTCAGGATCTGACCGACATGGTGGAAAAAGACTACAACCACCCCTGCGTGGTGCTCTACTCCACCGGCAACGAGGTCAGCGAGACTGCCCAAAAGCGCGGCATCGCCCTGACCAAAGAGATGACAGACTTCCTGCACGGGCTGGACGATTCCCGCCCGGTGACCTGCGGCGTGAACATCTTCTTCAACTTTTTAAGCTCCATCGGCTTCGGCGTGTACAGCGACGAAAAGGCAAAAAAGGAAGCCGAGCGCGCCGAGAAAGCCAAGCAGCGCGGCGAGAAAGCCGCCAAGAAAAAGGCAGTCGGCAGCCAGTTCTTCAACAATCTGGCGGGGCTGCTGGGTGACGAGTTCATGAAACGCGGCGCGACCCTGCACGGCTGCGACGTCAAGACCCGTGACGCCTTTGCCAACATGGACATTGCAGGCTACAACTACGGCATCTACCGCTATAAGCACGACCTGAAAAAGTACCCGCAGCGGTTGATTTTGGGCAGCGAGACCTTCTGCAACGATGCTTATAAATTCCGCGAGCTGGCCAAACAGGAACCTCGCTTGGTGGGCGACTTTGTCTGGGCGGGCATGGACTACTTGGGCGAAGTCATGGTCGGCTCGTGGGAGTACGCCGACTACGCCGAGACCTTCGACGGCGGTTTGGGCTGGGTGTCAGCGGGTTCGGGACGCATCGACCTGACCGGCAAGCCGCTGGGCGAAGCCCTCTATACCCGCGTGGCGCTGGAGGCCGACAATGGCCCCTATATCGCCGTCTGCCCGGTCAACCATACCGGAGACCGCCACAGCCCCAGTGCGTGGAAAATGACGAATGCCATGCCCAGCTGGAGCTGGACCGGCTGCGAGGGGCGCAAGGCCAACGTGGAGGTCTACGCCCGCGCCGCCCGTGTGGAGTTGGTGTTGAATGGTCACACGGTGGGCAGTAAAACGCTGAAAAATGACTGCCTTGCGAGGTTCAGCATTCCCTACGAGAGTGGCACGCTGGAAGCCGTCAGTTATGACGCTGCCGATCACGAAATTGGTCGCTACAAGCTGCAAAGTGCCGGCGGCGCGACCAGCCTGACGCTGGATGCCGAAGAACCTGCTGCACAAACGGGGCATCTGTGCTACGTCCGTCTGCGCTACACCGATGAAAACGGCATCACCAAGCCGCTGATGCGCGGCAATATTCAGGTACAGGTGCGCGGCGGCACGTTGGTGGGGCTGGGCAGTGCCTGCCCTTTCAACAAGCACAGCTATCTGGACAGCGAAACCGATACCTACTACGGCGAGGCTCTTGCCATAGTCCGCATGGGGGACGGCGACGCCATGACGATTGCTGCTTCCGACGGCGAATACAGCGCGGAGCTGACCGTGCCTGCGCAAGGCTGAGGTAAGCTATGGAGGCAATGGGCTGCTTTGCAGCGTTTGCCATCACGCTGTTTCTGGTGGCGCTCGTGCCCATCACCGTCATCAACGGCGGTGTGCAGATGGTGATTTGTTTCCCGATTTATAAAATCATCTTCCCGGAAGGGGAGCAGATTAAAAACTAACCCGCCCCCAAAAGGGCTTGGAGCAGGTCGGTACCATGCGGCATTCTTTTGTACGCATGGGACAAAATCCGTTCTGAGCCTTGGCACACAACACCACAAAACCAAACAAAAGCTCGTTGAAACGATAAGCTTCAACGAGCTTTTGTCGGCTCTTTTTTAGGGTGCAAATTTCAGTGCAGGACCTCGCACCAGCGCCTGGCTGTAGGCCATCGGGCGGATGCCGATGCCCTTGGCAGCTCCATGGTGCGCTGGACGCGCAGCCCTTTACAACCGGCGGTCAGGGTGCTATAATAAATCCGACCGACCGGTCGGTCGGAAAAGAAAGGGAACACTTCCATGCCGAAATACAGCGTTAAAAAGCCATTTACCATTCTGGTGGCGGTCATTCTGGTGCTGGTGCTGGGCTTTGTCAGCCTGACCGGCATCCAGACCGACCTGCTCCCCGCGATGAACCTGCCCTACCTGCTGGTCATGACCACCTACCCCGGTGCCAGCCCTGAGCAGGTCGAGGCCGACGTGACCCAGCCGCTGGAAAACGCCCTCTCGGTGCTCAACGGCGTCAAGAATGTCACGAGCCAAAGCAACGAGAATTACAGCCTGATCTTCCTGGAATACCAGGATGATACCGACATGGACAGCGCCATGGTCAAGGCCAGCACGGCCGTGAACCAGCTGGGCGACGCCCTTCCGGATATGGCGTCCACTCCGACGCTTATGGAAATCAGCCCTGACATGATGGCGACCCAGTATGTGGCGGTCGATTATGACGACATGGATATCTACGAGTTGTCCGACTATGTCAGCGAGAACGTGCTGCCCCAGCTGGAACGCGTGGACGGCGTGGCGAGTGTTTCAACCACAGGACTTGTGGAAAAGTCTGTGCAAATCACGCTGGACCAGGATAAAATCGACGCAGTGAATGACAAACTGCTGGTCAAGGTCAGTGACCGCCTGGCCGACGCGAAAAAAGAACTGGACGATAACAAGAAGAAAATCAACGACGGCCTGAAAGAACTCGACGACGCCCAGGCCCAGCTGGACGCGGGCAAATCCGAGCTGAACACTCAGAAAGCCGACGTGACGACCCAGCTGCGGGACGCCATCACCGAACTGGACAAACAAATCCCTGAGCTGGAAAAGAAAATCGCCGATTTGAAAACCGATATCGACGACGCGAACCGCAAGCTCGAGGACGCCAAGAACGCCGACACCACCCTGCCGGAGGTCACGCTGCCCATCGACGACGCGCTGTTTGCCAGCTGCAAGCAGATTTTGGCTGCGTGGGACCCCCAATATAACGCCAATGATCTGCCCGCCAACCTGGCCGAGGCCAAGGGCAGCACGGCCAAGATGGGCGCAATGGTCAACGCCATCGAGCGCGCCACACAGAACATCAACAGCACCGCTGCCGCGGAAAACCTGTTGGAATCCGGCATGGACGTGGCCCAGAGCGCGGCCTACCTTGACGCCCAGTACACGGCGCTGACCGGGCGCATCCAGGCGTTGGATGCGGAAATCGCCGGGCTGGAGGATGACAAGGCCGCCGCCGAGGGCGACGAGGCCCAGCAGCAGGTGATCCAGGCGCAAATCGACGCCAAGCGCGCCGAGCAGGCGGGCTACCAGAAAATTCTGGACGAAAATGCCCCCCGCCGCGCCCGCCTGACCGAACTGAACGGCTGCCTGACGACCCTGTCCACGACCAGCACGGCGCTGAATAACGCGACGGTATTGCTGCAGGCCCGCCAGCAGGCGGAGGCCGGGCTTCGAGTACATCTGGTCGATGTAGTAGTAGACCGAAAAGCCGATGGCGTTGGCGGAGTTGTTGTACTCGGCGACGCTGTCCACGAGGCCGCCCATGTCGGCGGGGGCAAGCTCGGTGGGCGCGGCCATCAGCTGGCCGTCGCCCTTGTCGATGAGCAGCTTTTTGAAGAGGGTCTGACTGCCCGAGTCCACGCCCCGCTGGAACGCCACGATGGGGGAGTCCACGCCGCCCACGTCCTTCCAGCTGGTGATGCGGCCCGCATAAATATCCCGCAGCTGCTGCTGGGTCAGGCTCTGGACGGGATTCTCTTCGTTGACGATGAACACCAGCGCGTCCCGGCCAATGGCTTTCTGCTCGAGCTTTGCGTCGGCCTCGGCCAGCTCTTCCTTGACGTACTCGGGGGCCTCGTAGACGATGAGCAGCTGTGCGCCGTAGTCCTCGCTGTCGCTGCGGGACCAGAGGCCGAAGTTCTCCCAGGCATAGGCCGTGGTGCTGACGGTGATGCTGGTCTGGGCCTCGAGAAGGTCCATGCCGGTGACATCAGCCTTCATCTGGGCCATCAGGGGGATGCAGGCCGTGGAGCCGTCGAGGCGGGGGAACTCGTCCTCGGTCAGGAAGGGGACGGGCGTGTCCGGGTCGGGGACGGACGCTGCCGGGGAGTCGGCGGGGGAGTCCGCAGTGCCGGTCTTGCAGGCGGTGAGCATCGCCGCCCCGAAGCCGAGGCCCATCACGCGCAGGAAGCTGCGGCGGGAGATCATCTCTTTCATATCAAAAACCTCCGTGTCAGTACAGGTAGCCCCCGCCAGCGTCGTCGCTGGGGGAGGAGAAGATGCTTTCGCGGTAGAGCCACTGGCCGGTGGAGTCCATCAGGCCGTAGTCGAAGCCCTGCCGCGCGATAAAGCAGTCGTCGGGCAGGCCGTCGATGCTGTAGCAGCTGCCGAGGCGGCGGAAAAGCAGATTGCCCTCCATGTCCAGCACATCGTAGAGGCTGCTGCCGTCACGGCTGTCCCGGCAGGCTGTGAGCAGAGGGCCGCGGGCGGTGCTGGTGAGGTAGGAAGCGTAGGTGTACTGCTGGGCCTCACCGGCGGACGACCAGAGCAGACCCTCTCCGCCGTAGGTCTGGATGGCGATGGTGTTGTAGTTTTCGTCGTCGTACTGCAGCAGGGCGTAGCCGTCGGGCAGGGCTGTCACGCTGATGTACTGTGCTTCTTCCACGGGCGCTGCCTCCACATCGGTCAGCAGCGCGCCGGTGGTGCCGTCGTAGACCTTGAGGATGTTGTCCGTCGTCAGCACAGCGACGTTGCCGAAGCGGTAGTCGGTATCGTACCGCTGGACGCCGATGCTCTCGCCGCTGGCGAGGTCGATGAGGGTGTAGGGGCTGTCCGGGTCATCGCTGCCGGAGAGGACGACGCAGCCGGGGGTGTAAGTGTTTACGGCCCAGTCGAAGCGGCCCAGCTCCACGGCCTCGCTGCCGTTCAGATCGTAGAGGACGGAGCGGCTGTCCTGACGGCTCTGGAGGCAGGCGACGCCCACGCCGCAGGCCGAGACGGCGCTGTCCTCTTCGCCGGTGAGCAGTTCGCCGGTGGTGACGTTGTAGAGGGCTTCGCGGGCGATGCCCCAGTCTGAGCCGCGGAACCAGCTCAAATCGAGCCAGTCGGCAAAGCCGCCGCGATACGATGCGAGGGAGCTGGCTGTGCAGCCGTCCTCCCGCATCAGCACATTGCCCTCCCGGTCGGTGATGAGGACGTACTGGTGGAGCGGCTGGTCGGGGTCGTCGTAGGCGTAAGTAAGGCCCTCGGGCAGGTCGTAGCAGTTGAAGATGAGGCGCTGGCCGCCCTCGTCCACCACAAGACAGTCGAGCGCTGTTTCGGGTACGGGAAGCTGGGCGCCTGTGGCGAGGTCGTACACCCGAGTGCCGCCGGTGGTGCCGTTCTCGAAGGCCCAGACGTCAGCGTCGTCCCGCAGGATGAGCAGCCCGCCCGAGAGGGTGGCGTTCACCGCATAGGGAAAGGTCATGACGGCATTGCCGTCGGCGTCGTAAAGGGTGGAAGTGCGCTCCTCTGTGCCGGGAGTGGAGTGGGCCACGAGATAGTGGCCCGTCTCGCCGGTGAGGGTGTCCTTCAGCAGCTGGATGCTGTCGGAGCTGCTGGCTTTGTAGAGCACCCTGCCGCCCCGGAGGATGGTGCCGCCGCCGTTCCCGACGTAAGAGTAGACGTAGTGGAGCGAGTCGTCGCTGAGCCATGCGTCGCTGTAATACTGCGGAGCCTGCGATGCCGCCGTCCCCTCGTGCCGGGGCGACGCCGCAGGCAGCAGCGAACAGCTCGTCAGCAGCCCGCCCGCCAGCACGAGGCAGGCGGCGCGGCGGCTGAGTCGAAGCAGAGTGGTCTTCATAGAAACACCTCACAGTCTCCCAGAATTTGACGTTCCCATCTATAGTATATACGAAAGACCCGGACATTTCATTGCAAAAATGTGGCCGAGCCTGGTTACAGTTTTATGACAAGCTTATTCTTCGTCTCCCTGTTCCTTCAATTCCTTCAGGAAGGGCAGCAGGAAAGGCACCGAGATGCAGAAGGTGAGGCCATCGGCGATGGGCTGGCACAGCTCAATGCCGCTCAGGCCCCAGATGCGGGGCAGGGTGAGGATGAGTGGGATGAAGCAGACGCCCTGACGGCAGCAGGCGAGGAAGGTGGCCCGGCCCGACTTGCCGATGGACTGGAACATCATATTCGTCACGATGATGACGGGCTGTAAGAACATGGCGACGCACTGATACCGCAGGGCGGGCAGAGCCACGGCGGTGACCTCGGGGTCATCGCGGAAGAGGCGGATGAGGGGCTCGGCGTTGAACCAGCAGAGGGAGTTGAGCACTGCCATAAAGACGAAAGCCGTCGAGATGGTGAAGATGGCCGCTTTCCGCACCCGGGCAAAGCGGCGGGCGCCGTAGTTGAAGGCCGCTACAGGCTGCAGGCCCTGTCCGACGCCGATAGCCACCGACAGCACGAACTGGAAGATGCGGGACACGATGCTCATGCCGGCCACAGCAGCGTCGCCGTAGTTGCGGGCGGCGACGTTCAGCAGCATGCTGCCGATGCTGTTCAGACCCTGACGGCCGAAGCTGGGCGCACCGTTGAAGAAGATCTGCCCGAAGTCCCGGGCGCTGCGGGTGACCTGGGTGATGCGGAATCGGCTGACGGTCTTGCCCCGCAGGAACATGGAAAGCAGGATGCAGAAGCTGATGCTCTGGCTCAGGGCGGTGGCCGCGCCTGCGCCGCCGGTCCCCATGCCGAGGCCGAAGATGAAGACGGGGTCCAGCACGATGTTGAGCACACCGCCGGTGACGAGGCCGATCATGGCGAAGCTGGCCTTGCCCTCGTAGCGGAGGATGTTGTTCATCACGAGGCTCGACATCATGAGCGGGGCCGCGATGAGGATGGGCCGCGCGTAGGCGCAGGCGTGGGGCAGGATGGTGTCGGTGCTGCCCAGCAGCATCATGAAGTCGGGCAGGGCAGCGAGACCGAGAACGGCCAGCACTGCGCCGAAGGTCAGCGCCGTGAAGAAGCTGGTGGAGGCGAACTTTGTGGCCGCATGGGTGTCCTGACTGCCGAGGCTGCGGCTGATGATGCCGCCCGCGCCGTGGCCCAGCATGAAGCCGAGGGCCTGAATGATGGCCATCAGGCTCGACACGACGCCCACTGCGCCCGACGCGCTGGTGGACAGCTGGCCCACAAAGAAGGTGTCGGCCAGATTGTAGATGCTGGTGATGAGCATACTCAGGATGGTGGGGGCCGCGAGGCCGAGAATGAGCTTCGGCACGGGGGTCTGGGTCATTTTCTCGAACTGGAGCCTGCTGCGCTCCAGCTCGGCGGCGTCGGATGCGGTGCGGGGGGAAGACGGCATGAAGTGATACCTCACTTTCGGAAATCAAAGAAAATACCGCTCTTTGCGCAAAGAACGGGTAAAATGCAAATACATAATAAGTATAGCGCAGATCGGGGGAAATGTCGAGACAGCAGTGCGGGCAGGCACGGTGGAAGCTTTCTCCTCAGATACGGTGACCGGGTTGCGGCTCCCAGCGTCTGCCGCGCTGTCGCTTGCATCCTGCTGGCCGCGGCCC
>ENA-OPCT01001253-OPCT01001253.1-human-gut-metagenome-genome-assembly--contig:-NODE-1253-length-10919-cov-2.378406_pt1 | contig 10919 bp, 11 predicted proteins | sample MGYA00241572_ERZ501495 | MGnify/ENA primary metagenome ERZ501495 (study PRJEB25962, sample SAMEA2042580) | human gut metagenome | biome: human gut; feature: human-associated habitat; material: faeces... | reverse complement strand
CAACTCCCGCCAGGGTTCAAATCCCTGCCACTCCGCCAACTTAAAAGTAAAGGACATCGGTTATCGCCGGTGTCTTTTTTATTTTGTGCGCAAGGCAGGCAATAAGGCAGGCAACGGTAAAAATTTTTGGGCGCAACTTTCAGTACCGACCCAGTTAGCGACCAAGATAAATTTAAAACTTGCTTAAATAGCATAATAAAGATATAATTAAAACAAAATAATGCTACGAGAGGTAAGCGCTATGTTAATAAAACCTTCAGCTGCCATCAGGCAGAACTATAATGAAATATCCGAGTTATGCAAAACGTCCAAAGAACCGGTTTACCTTACCAAAAACGGCGAAGGCGACCTTGTGGTGATGGATATAGAGGCTTTTGCGCGCCGCGAAAAAATGCTGAAACTGCGCGAAGAACTTATCAGCGTAGAAGAAGCGCGCTTAAACGGCAGCTGGGGATATACGCTTGATGAAGTTGACAAAAAATTAAACGAACTTTTGGACGGTATGGCAAATGACGGCAGAAAAGCAATATAAAGTAATTGTATCGGAAAAAGCTTATGATACCTTAAGCAAAATTATCGGCTATATTGCTTTGGATAGTATTGAAGCAGCAGTAAAAGTAAAAAATGAAATATCAAAAGCTATGGCTTCACTGTCATATCTGCCGCAAAGGGCACCGTTTTTGGAAGGCGCGTTTATACCTTACAACAAATATCACAAATTAGTTGTACTACGCCGTTATCTTATAATTTATCAGTGCCGCGACGAAGTTATTTATGTAGATAACATCATAGATTGCAAGCAGGATTACCAATGGCTGATAAGATAAAACATAGATGACGATTTAGCAAATCGTTAGGGGGGCAACTCCCGCCAGGGTTCAAATCCCTGCCACTCCGCCAACTTAAAAGCAAGGGACATCGGTTAACGCCGGTGTCTTTTTTTAGAGGAAAAATCTAATTTATAGTTAGATACAAATATGTTTTGATGTTTTTAAATGTAAAAAAGGATAATATATATTAATTATAGATTAAGATGATGTAAATATAGACAAACATAGAAATTAAAATTGCAGCATAATAAAAATTGTGTCATAATAAATACATAAAGTAATGAAATTGATAATATTAAATGAAGCTTATAAATGCTTAAGTAAAATATTAGACACAAAATTTATTGCTATAGGATGCTTAACAGGAAGTACAGGTCGATCTGGCTAAAAAGTTTATATTATGAAAAGTGTTATATGTAGTATCAAAATGGGAAGGTATAATTATGATATTATTATACAGCTTACAGAGATTAGTGAAAGTTTAAATATTAATCGGCAGTATTTATTAGCATTTTGGAGCATGAAATGGAATCATGGAATTGTAACGAATAAAAGTTTTGATTTTTTAATAATATAACGCTTGTAATCAATGAATAAAAGGAGAGTTTTACAATGTCAAAAAGTACAGAGATTAGTTTGATGAATCGTTGTAGAATAGAAGAAATTTTAAAGTATAAACCTAATGGAATAAGTACAGTTTCTTTTGATCGTTTTATTCATTTACCAGAATTTTTACAAGAAGGAGAACTACAAGGAAGAGACGTTGCTTTTTATCGCATTGAGCAGTTATCTTTTGATGAAGAATATCCACATCGAGAAGCATTTGAAAATATATTGCTATCATTAGATAATACAGCGTTTAACTTTGTATATATTTTAACCGGTAATGAAGTAGGAATTGAGCTTTATATTGGTGTAGTAAGAAATGGAAGCACTAATCCTATTATTAATGGAAAACAGTTAATTGCTAAAAATTATGGTGAAATGATAGAAGGTGCGTTTGAGGGAAATTTCGGAGGAAGTTATGTTCACCGTTTGGTTGGAACTGAATTACAAGAAAAAATTTTAAAAGCAAATATCCAGTATAGTGATGCTGGTATCATTGTAGGGGTTCCGTCAGAAAATGAAGACAATCAAAATTCAAAAAGAGGATTTCAAGGAATTGATCGCCTTATTAACAGTATGTTAGGCTTAAATTGGCGGCTTATAGTAGTTGCTGAACCTGCCAATAAAAATGATATTAACAGTTGGAAAGAGGAAGTTTATCAGATTTATAATTCTATTGCTCCATTTGCTAAAAGTTCTGTTCAACAATCAGCAAATACAGGATTTTCAACAGCAAGCAGTAAAAATAGATCTAGTTCTAAATCTGCAAGCTATAATAGTAGCCATTCAAAAGGAAGTAGTGACAATTATCAAGATGATAGGCATGGTCGTGGAACAAGTACCCAAGATACTGAAGGAAGTGGAGAGAGTCAATCAACATCAACGAGTAAAGGTACGACCAAAACGCAAAGTGAAGGGCATTCACAATCAATGACAGCAGAAGTCATTAATAAAGAGGCTCAAGAATTATTAAAATATATGGACGAAAAATTATTAAAACGAATGAATTTAGGGCTTGGGCGTGGAATGTTTAAAACTTCCGTATATTATATGGCAGATTCTCCTAGTACTGCTAATCGGTTAAAAGTAGGGCTTATGTCTCTGTTTCAAGGAGATACATCTGTATATAGTCCGTTATCTGCTTATACTCTTAATTTAGAAAGAAAAGATGCTATGAAGGCTATTAAACTTTTTCAAAATACAATAGTTGAAACTGATATATCAGCAGAACAACTAGCATTGCTTTCAAGACCACATAATGGAAATTTTGTTGGCCTTAGTACTTGGTTAACTACTGATGAGGTAAGCTTGTTTGCAGGACTCCCACAGAAAGAGGTCCCAGGAATATTGGTATCAGAAGGAGTTGATTTTGGCTTAAATGCTAACAGGAATGGAGAAATTATATTAGGAGACTTAATGCAGAGAAAAAGAAGATTGACTAATATGCCAGTAGCTATTAAGCGAGAAGTATTGAATAAACATACTTTTATAGCAGGTGTTACTGGTAGTGGTAAAACTACGACTTGTCATAAATTACTTAAAGAAGCAAAGATTCCCTTTTTGGTTATTGAACCGGCTAAGACAGAGTATAGAACGTTGATACAGTCAAAAGAATTTGATAATTGTATCGTTTTTACCGTAGGAGACGAAACAATAGCACCTTTTCGGTTTAATCCATTTGAATTAGTTTGTGGTGAAAACCTATCGTCACATATAGATATGCTTAAGGCTGCTTTTACATCTGCTTTTCCAATGGAAGGCTCAATGCCTCAATTATTGGAAGAAGCTATGTATAAATGTTATGAGGATAAAGGTTGGGACATATATACTACCAAAAATAATAATAAAAGTTATCCGATATTAAGTGATTTTTTGAATGCTTTAAACGATGTTGTTAAAGGAAAAAATTTTAGCCAACGATTGCATGATGATTATGTAGGTTCTTTGGTTAGCCGTTTTTCTAACTTAATTAAAGGCACAAAGGGCAGAATGTTAAATACGGAATATTCGGTAGATTTTAATATGCTTGTGGAACAAAACGTAGTTATTGAGTTGGAAAATTTAAAGTCAGCCGAAGATAAGGCGTTGCTTATGGGGTTATTTTTGACAAGGCTTTCTGCTGTAATTCGGCAAAAACATAAGAATAATAAGAATTTTCGTCATATTACGCTTATTGAAGAAGCACATCGTTTGCTTTCGAAGGTGGAGTATGGTGATAGTGGTGCTAAAAAAAGTGCAGTAGAGACGTTTACAGATCTTTTGGCAGAAGTACGAAAATATGGGGAAGGGCTTATTATTGTAGATCAGATTCCAAATAAATTAGCTTCAGAAGTTATTAAAAATACGAATACAAAAATTATCCACAAAATTTTGTCACGGGATGATAAAGAAACTGTTGGTGATTCTATGTTGATGGATGATAAGCAAAAAGAGTTTCTTTCAGCGTTGGAAACAGGTCAAGCTGTTGTGTTTACAGAAGGTTTATCAAAACCAGTTCATATAGCAATTAAACGTATAACTGATACTAATGAAGCTGAAATTTCTGACGAATTAGTAAGAAGTAATTTTTTGCATTATATAGAAAAAAACACAAAATTAAAAAAATTATATATAAAAGACGAAATCATAAAAACTTTTTATGAAAAATATGATAGTGTATTGATTAAATTTGCTAAAGAATATTTAAATAATTCTATGACATATTCAGAAAATGAATTCATAGAAGAAATAAATTCATTTTCAAGTAATTTTGGTAATAGTATGGAAGATATATTACATACATTGGCTGAAGAAAAAACAAAACTTTTATTATTAGAAAATGATTATACAGAACGATTGTATACATTTTCCAAAAATTATTTTTTAGACAAAAAAATAAAAGGAGGTTTAGATGATATAAAACTTGCAAATATGGTCAAATTTTTGAAAGCAATTTAAGTTAATGTAAAAGAAAGGGTTGATACTAATGTTTCCCATTATTGGCGCGATTATTGAGACTGTAGCAACGGTTCTCCCTAAGATTATAGAAATCGTAGGTGCCAATTTATTACAATTTGCACATATTCTTTCCGGTATTTTTAAAGGGCTTGGGTTACTAGCTCCAGAAGAAGAAATTACTGATTTAGGAGATAAAGCTATTCAAGCAGAAGAGCAGGGCATTAAAGCTGAAAATTATGATTCTTATGAAGAGTATTTGAAAGCAGTTAAGTCTTTTGAAATTGATGAGGAGAAATCTGCTAATATTGATGACAATGCGAAAATTGAAAAAGGTATTGAAGTTATTACAGCGGTGTTAGTGGAGAAATATGGCGTAGTAGTTTTGGATTTATTTACCTTGATTGCTAAAAATCCTCAGTATTTTGAAAATCGTATTCCGTATTTTGCAGAAATGCAAAAAATTGATCCTGATACTTTTTCAGATATTACAAAATATATTATAGGAAAAGAAAAAGATATGGCTAAAGCCGAGGAAACTCTTAGTAAAATGTATGAAGTAGAGAAAAAAATCAATGAAAATACTTCTTTGCAAGATATGATGGCTGAAATACTAAAACTACAAGACTAAAGGAGTGCTATATGAGATTTTATGTTGTTATTGGAAAAGGTTCATTTTTTTTGTATAGAAAAGAAAACAAAAAAATTGAACCGGAATATATTGATGGAAATCCATATTATCGATATATATTACACGAAATAAAAGCAAGTGTAAAGCAAATGCTTATCACATTAGCGGACATTAATAATCTTGATAATGAAAATGAAATTGAGTTGATAATTATTGAAAACTCAGATCGTGTGCGGAATACTAATGTGAAATTAGCTTTAAAAAATTATATTAAAGAAACAATACAACTTGACACATTGCTTTTGCGTTTGATACATGATTTGTTAAAAAATAAAAGTTTATATATTGATGAATTTGGCATTAATTATGATGAAGATTGCTATATTATGAGAAGTAATACGTTAGAACGAAGTAATTATAGCCTTCTAGCATATACTGTAAATCAAAATATGTTAATGAATTATGTGTAAAGTATAAAGTGGTGGTATATATGAAAAAGAAACTTTGCTCTAAATGCGGTGCGGAAAATCAATTAACTAGATATTTTTGTAACTCATGTGGAGCTTTTTTGGATAGCAATGCATATAATGAGTCGGTATACGAACTTCCACAGATGAAAATAATGCGCATTGTGGATAATTTGCGGCATATGAAACCTGGACAGCCAGTGCCTGATGAAGCATTTGAACCATATGCTGAAAAAATGGAGCGATTACAGGCAATATTTGCTTTACCGGAATTTATTCATAATAAGTCGGTAATAGAAGAGATGAAAGCATTTTTAGACATGTGCCGTCATCCGGATTTCCAGATTGCTTTTGTAGGTACGATTAAGACAGGAAAATCAACATTGATTAATGCATTGTTGGGGAAAAATTATGCATCAATGGCGGTGACTCCTGAAACGGCAGCTCTTACAAAATTTCGAGTAAGCCCGCAAGATTATGTTAATATAACATTTTATTCTGAGAAAGAATGGGATGAACTCTGGGCATCGAGACATCATGCTGATAGATTTATGGAGGAATACAATGCTTTAGACGCGGAAAGTCAAAAAGAAAAATGGATAGGACATATTCCACTTCATAAAAATCTTACGAGTGATGAGGTTGAAAGGGAACTCACAAAGTGGTCTTCATCTAAAAGCGCAGAGCATTATTTTGTAAAAGAAATCGAAGTTGGAATATCGACGTTGGCAAAAGATTTTCCTTCACAAGTTGTATTTGTTGATACACCGGGATTATTTGACCCTGTAGCGTATCGTTCCGAACTTACGAAAAAATATATTCGGCAAGCTAATGCTGTATTTATATGTGTAGATGCTCAAAAAGTACAAAAAGATGAGATTGAGTTAATTTCTACAGTCCTTTCGCTTTCTTCTAATGACAAGGAGAAAGTATATATTACTGCAACACATTGGGATAAGCTTAATAATCCTGAAGAAGATTGGAAAGAACAAAAGGAATGGATGATTAGACAACTCACAGGTAAGGGCTTTTTTGAGACAAGCGAAATAGCAAGAGCTAACATCATGTATACAGCTGCATATATACATAATCTTTGTCGTGACTATGATACATTAGACAAAAACGAAATAAAGTCTTTAAAAAAGTTTGCATTAGATTATGATTATGATGTAGATGATCATGAAAACCGTAATAAAATGATAGAAAAAGCAAATATTTATTCTGTTTTTTCTATTATACGTGATAAATTAGCTGGACAGTATCGGAAATATTTGATGGAAGATATAGAGCACCGGTTTATTGGAATTCAACATGACTTGCAGCGTATTGCAGATGATATGAAAGAAGATTCTCGAGAATTTCTTATTTCATCGAAAGAAACTTTTGAGGAATTTCAAAAAAAAGCTGAGGCTAAACGCAGCGATTATGAAAAAATACAGAAAGTATCCGAACAATTAAATAAGATTATTGATAATATTGAAGACAATACGGCTCGACAAATGGAAAAAACTTGCGGACTTTTACGTTCAAAAGTTAATCCGTCATATCATGCACCGCAAGAAAAAAGCCAAAAAGGAAAACTGCGTGAATTGGCTCGAAAATTTATGGGAGTTAACAAATAGTGAAATTAAGAGAATTGGCTAGTTTATGTAGACTTACTATTGTAGGCAATAGTGAGGTGGGAGTATATAGTATTGCATATGCAGATGAAGCTACGGAAAAAGATATTTCTGTTGCGTTTTCGGTTAGTGAATTGAAAAAAACTCAGGCTAATATAGTTTTAACAGAGCCAATTGTATACGAAACAGATAAAACATTAGTTTATTGTAATTATGGAGATATTTTTTCTACAATAGCTGCAATAGTTCGAGTATTTACTCAGATTGGATATTATAAAGATTATCAGTATATGCCAAAGTATACGAAACAAAGTCAAGACATTTTTATTGGTAAGAATGTTGAAATTGGGGAAGATTCGTATATTTATCCAAATGTAACAATCGGCGACGATGTACATATTGGAAAAAATTGTTGCGTTGAATCAGGCGTATTTATTAGTAATGGCACATATATAGGTGATAACTCTATTATACGTTCAGGAGCACGTATTGGTATTTCTAGTTTTTTGCATTATGACAAAGATGGAAAAGCTTGCTGCTTTCCAGGTGTTGGAATTACTATATTAGGAAATGATGTCCAAGTTGGCAGTAATACTATTATTCAAAGGGGTTCTATTTCTGATACAGTTATAGAAGATAGAGTATTAATTGGTAATCTTGTTGTTATAGGGCATGATGTTAAAATTGGCCATGATTCACACATTTCTTGTCAAGCTGGTTTGGCAGGCCGCTCTCGTATTGGTTCTCACGTAAAGATTATGGGGCAAGCAGGAATAGCGGAAGGTGTTGAAATTGCTGATTACAGCAATGTTTTGGCTAATTCTATGGTAACAAAAAATGTTCATAAAGGTAAAGTGATTTCTGGTGCATATGGTCGAGATCATAGAGAGGAATTGAAGATACAGGCATCGTTAAGAAAATACTATAGGAGGGATTAGCTATGGGATGTTGTGTAGGTGATTGCTGTGTATTAGATTGTGGTTTTTGCTGTGTGTTTGATTTTTGCAGTGATTCAGGCTGTGGATATCACCCAACTACTAATGACACTGTGGATCATTCTAAAAAAATAGCTGATGAATTAGCTGAAATGAAAGACAGGGCTCATAAAGAAGGTGAAAAAATTGGCAGTGAAGCTTTTTCTAACATCAATCAATTTATGAGTCAATTTATTTCTCATCTGAAAACAGTTAATGAAGGACAATATGGCGGAAAGAAACTTAATATTAAAATAGATAATATTGAACGGGAATTTGAGAAGTTGCAGCAAGAAGTTACAGGGTTTATTGGAAAACGAATGGATGATAGATTAGTTTTAACAGATAGTGAATTATCAATTATTTTAGAAGAAAAGGACGATGCTGAAAGAGCTAAAAATTTTGAAAATTTTTATAAAAAGATACATGAAAAAGCAGTACTGGATCTTAGTAAGAAGATAGAGGAAATAATTGCTAAACAATTTAGCATTGTAGATATTGAGATTCGTAATCGTTTAAAAGAAGTGGATTTATCTACAAAAAATGCGTTAAAAGAGTATGAGCAAGCAGAGAGATTGAAAAAAGAAAATAGTGTCGAGTTGTCAAAAAAAGATTTAGATTTTATGTATAAAATAACTATTGCAGATATTTTGTTAAATGAATTAAATAGGAATGAAAAATAAAAATTATGGATGTTATTATTTCTGGAAATAAAAATATTGTAAAATTTATGTATTCTATGGGTACCTGTTTAAATTGTAATGACGAAACGAAGATATCAAAGTTTAATTATATTCGAAATGATAAAAAAGGATATTTAATTTATAATACTCTTTATAATTCGTTAGTACGGTTAAGCCCGTTGGAATATGAAAAGCTATTGGGAAAGAAAAAAACTGGTAAAGAGTTAAGAAAAAACTTTAAAAAGCACGGGCTAATTATTGCGGAAAAATTAGATGAAATGGACATTTATAATCAATGGTGCTCTTTACAGAGAAAAGTTGATAGACCGTATATATCAATTAACATTACGGCGACTTTGAAATGTAATGCTCGATGTTATTATTGTTATGAAAGTGGTGTAAAACATAGTGACTTTGAAGAAAAACAACTTTTTTTGTTAATAAAATTTTTAAAAGAACGAGTTCGAGAAAATGATACTTTGCTTTTAAATTGGTTTGGCGGAGAGCCATTAATGAATAAAAAGGTGTTAAATTTTGTTTCAAATGAATTAAAGAGATATGGAATTTCTTTTTGTTCATATATTATTACCAATGGTAGCTTGATCAATAAGAAAATGGTGACTACTGATTTTATACGATGGAATGTCAAGGACGTTCAAATTACTCTTGATGGTTTAGGTGAAACATATGAAAAGCGAAAAGCTTATATTGATCAAAAGCGAAATATTTTTTTAAGAATTTTACAAAAAATTGAATTAGTAGCAAAGAACGGAGTTCGAGTACATATAAGATTAAATGTTGATAGAAGAAATAAGATGGAAATACTGGACTTATTAAAATTATTGAACACCAATTTTGGACAACTTAATGAAGTTACTTGGTATCCGGCTTTTCTAACTGGAATCGGTGATGATTTAACAGAAGATGAAAAAGTATCTTTTGTGAAAGATATGCTTTATATAACACAAAACCCAGCAAAAATGAATATAGGACGCCGATTATATTCAATGCCTAAAATTAGAGCGTGTATGCGAAATGATCCGAAGTCTTTTTCTATAGATGTTTTTGGACATGTATATAGTTGTGAGCATTTAGTCGGAAGAAAAGAGAAATTTATAGGGACATTGAAAGAATTTGACGATCAAAAAAATTTGTGCCGTACTAATGTGACATTACGAGAGGAATGTAAAAAGTGCGTATTTTTGCCTAAATGTATGGGAGGTTGTGCAGCAAATTTAGAAACAAATGATGAAGCATGTATGATTGAAAAATATATGATACAAGGATATTTGGCTTATTTAGCTGAACAATAAGGGGGCGCTTATAATGCAGATACTATCTCGTGTTTTGTCTTGCATTGGATTTTTTACGCAAATAGATAAAAAAGATGTTGAAAAAAATTTTAACGAGGTTTCAGATAAACTTTTGGATTTAAAAGAATTTGTGTCTGATATAAATCAAAATATTGATAGGAATCAGATGAATTTTATGCAGTCTTTTTCAAATATGCAAAAAGATATTTTTTTAAAAATGATTGAATCTCTGGAAGTGAATAAAGAAATAGCGGCTAAAATACAAATTTTAGAAGAAAATATGACTTCTATAAAAAAATATATGGATCAACAGCATGAAGATATATTGAGTCTACAAAAATTGTGTCAAGAAATTTTGGAAAATAGTAATATTATAAAAGAAATTATAAGCAATGTTGAGAAAATTAAATTAACACAACTCAATAAAAGTATTATTGACAATCATGTGGAATTATCTACAAGTATAACAGATATATCAAAAGAACAAACTTCTTGTTTGGAAAAAATAAAAACCTATTCCAAACAAGAAGTTAAATACTTCGAATTACAAAAAAAACAAGATGAAGAAATGATGAAATTTTTAAAAGAAAGTTTTTTGCAGCAAGATATAAAAATGGCTAATGTAAGAACATTTTGTGAAAACATCGTTCAAAATAATGATAGATTAAGAGATATTTTGCTTGAATTAAATAAAAATAAGATGACAAAAGATGATTTAGATATTATTTCCAGTTTTCTTAGATTATTAGCAGCTAATCAATTGATGCAATCAGCTTCCAACATTGTAAAAAATCAAGATAATTATTACTAATTCAACAATTATGAGATTACTATGGCAAGATTTTATAAAATAATCCCTGCC
>ENA-OPCT01001248-OPCT01001248.1-human-gut-metagenome-genome-assembly--contig:-NODE-1248-length-10961-cov-3.487805_pt1 | contig 10961 bp, 9 predicted proteins | sample MGYA00241572_ERZ501495 | MGnify/ENA primary metagenome ERZ501495 (study PRJEB25962, sample SAMEA2042580) | human gut metagenome | biome: human gut; feature: human-associated habitat; material: faeces... | reverse complement strand
TGGCCGCCATGCCACCGGAAACGCGTCGCCGCTGAGGCAAGGTTTCACGCATCAAACCGGCCGATACGGTCAGGAGCAGCCCGACAATGGCAATGAAAAGGAAGACGCCTTCCCACGGGGCAAAGCGCAGGATCTGGCCGCCGATGACGGGAGCCAGGATAGGAGCAATCCCATTGACCAGCATGAGCATGGCAAAGAGACGCGTCAAGGCACTGCCCTTGCAGATATCGCGGGCAATGGCCCGGGACAGGACGATACCGGCACCGCCGGCGCATCCCTGAATGAGGCGGAAGATGAGGAAAATCTGAATGGACGGCGACCAAATACAGCCCACCGTCGACAAGGTGAAAATAGCCATGCCGACCATCAGGGGTAGGCGCCGACCCTTATCGTCGCTGATAGGACCGACGGCAATTTGCCCCAGGGCCATGCCGGCCATGGAAGCCGTCAAGGTCAACTGGATAACCGACGGCGTAACGCCAAATGCCGTCATCATCGACGGCAGGGCCGGCAGGTACATATCCGTCGACAACGGGGCAATCGCCGCCAGCATCCCTAACAATACGGTCATGAGCAAAAGCCAGCGGCTCCGCTTATTCTGTGTCATCATGATAATCTCCTTTCGCCAACAGCTCCGGTACTTCATCCAGGCTGTGACAACATTTCCAGGCCAGGGCCTGTACGTCTTTGGGAATGGTAATTAAATCGGGAATCCAGATAGACGGGATTCCCGCCGCATGGGCGGCAAGGATACCATTTTCGGAGTCTTCCAACACCAAAGCCCGGGACGGTTCAACGAGGGCCTTGTCGCAAGCCATGAGAAACACATCGGGATCCGGCTTGCCATGGGCTGCCTCTTCCCCGCTCTGGACAACGGAAAAGAAGGAGGCCACGCCTGTTTTATCTAATAAATATTCAATCAATGCCCGCGGTGACGACGAGGCGACGGCGCAGGCCATCCCTGCTTCCCTGGCATAGTGCAGGACCTGGAGCAACCCCGGTTTGACAGGGATATCATGAGTACGGTAATAGTCCAGCTGCAAGGCCACTTTTTCCCGACAAATGGCATCATAGGGATAGGACGGCCCAAAAGCATCGTCACAGATAGCCCGGATGCGCCGATTATCACGGCCAAGCATGTGGTCGAACACCTGTCGGTCCAGATTGAATCCATATCGGGCTGACACGTCCCGCCAACAACGATAAGAAATAGGCTCCGTGTCAAACATGGTCCCATCCATATCAAAAATAAGTAATTTTCGTATATTCATATATCCTCCTCAACATATAATTTACAAACTTATTATTTTCTAAGTTTCCTTTCTATTATATAGAAAAATCACGGAATTGCAATTCTTCAAGGCAAAATACTCAATAACTATTCCCATTTTCGATAGTATCATGACTTTTTAGCAATCCAGTTATTCTCATTTTCTTTCTCGTTATATCTTGTATCTCTTGATATCTCTGCTATAATGGAGGGAATCAGAAAGCTGGGTGACTTTATATGATTGAATTTATTATCCGCCGCTTCATCAAGAACTATGAAGACACAGACGATAAACACGTCCGTGAACAATACAGCATCCTCGGCGGTATCTTAGGTATTCTCTGCAACTTATTCCTCTTTGTCAGCAAATTTCTCGTCGGCATGATGAGCAACAGCATCGGTATCTTATCCGATGCCTTCAACAACCTGACCGATATGGGCTCGTCATTCATCTCCATCATCAGCGCCAAGCTGAGCAACCGGCCGCCAGACAAAGAACATCCCTTCGGCCATGGCCGCTTCGAATATCTGGCATCGCTTACCATTTCCATCATCATCCTCGTCGTCGGCTACAAGCTCTGTGAAACGTCGATTGAAAAATTCTTTGAACCGGAAGATATGGAATTTTCCTATTGGAGCATCGGTGTCCTCGTCATCTCTATCGCCGTCAAAGTCTGGATGTGCCTTTATAACCGCTATATCGGCAAGAAAATCAATTCCGGCGTCAATGACGCAACAGCTGCTGACAGCATTACCGATGCCATCGCCACGACGGGCGTCCTGGTCGCTACCATTGCCCAACAATTCACGACCCTGCCCATCGATGCCGCTGCCGGCACGGCTATCGGCTTGATGATCATGTACGCCGGCTACGGCATTGCCAAAGACGTCATCAACATCCTCCTGGGAAAGGCGCCAGATCCGGAACTCGTCCGGGGCATCGTAGCCATGGCTTTGAAATGTCCCCACGTCGTCGGTGTCCACGACATCCGCATCCACGACTACGGCCCGGGCCGCATGTTCGGCTCGATCCACGCCGAAGTCCCGGATAAAGCCGACCTGGTCGAAGTCCACGCCGCCTTGGACGTCCTGGAAGACGAATTGCAGGACAAGTACCACATGGAAGTCAACATCCATATGGACCCGCTCTGCACGGACATCCACCAAATCAACGCCGTCCGACGCGTTTTGGACCAGATCGTCCACGAAAAATATCCCCGCTATCATACGGACCACCTGCGCATCACGTCAGGCCACGCCCGGCTCAATGTCATCTGTGACATCCACATCCCGCCGGCAGAATATAACGTCGAAAGCATCGCCCGCATCCGCCGGGACATCAACGATTCTATGAGAAAATACAACGATAGATACCGCGTCGTCCTGGCTAAGATCATGGCTGACCCGGGGAAATGACAAAAAGAGGCTGTCGCGTTAAGACAGCCTCTTTTTGAGTATTAAGTTTGCAGTTTGTAGTTTGTAGTAAACTCCATACTACAAACTGTGAAGCAAAGGGACCTTGCATGATGACAGAAGCCTTCATACGTCTCACTGCACGACGAGGGACCGCGGTTCCAGCATGGCCTGCAGCGTTTGCCGCAAATCTTCTGTCGTTTCTACCCAATATTTTTCATTGGTCAAAATCGTCTTGCGGCTTCCCATGAGGTGAAAATAGACCTTGACCGGTCCCGGATGCTGTTCCAGGACCTGGCCGATGCGGCCGGCCAAGTCGGTCCGTTCCAGGTGAGCCGGAATCTTGATGAACAGTTTCGCACCCATGCCGGGATGCCAGTAGTCACCGGCCTGACGGGCTGCCGAAGAGGAAACGGCTGCCGGCTGCACGGGTTCTCCCTTTTCCTGGTCCAGCGGCTTCACTTCTTCTGCCAGGATCTGGATACTGTCGTCGTTGATGTCGGCCCGGCCGCGGATGGCGACGGCCATATCGACGGCAACAGCCTGCTGATAACGGGCATAGGTCTTGGGAAAGACGACAACCGACACGGTATGGGTGAAGTCTTCCACGGTAATGATGGCCATTTGTTCATTGCGCTTGGTCATGACCTGTTTCTTAGCCGTAATCAAGCCGCCGACATTCATCAGCTTGCCATCATATTGGCGTCCGTCGTCCCCATAGAGGACGGACAAAGGCGTCAATTTCTTCATGATATCCTTATATTTATTGAGGGGATGGCCGCTAAAATAGAAGCCATCGTATTCTTTTTCCATAGCCAGGCGCATTTCAATGGGATATTCGTCGATATCAGGATATTCCAGTTCCGTCATGACCGTTTCTTCATCATCGAAAAGCCCCATTTGTCCCGACGCATAATCTTTCTGGCTCAAAGAACCCATGGCGATAGCCTGGTCGATGACGGCCATGAGCTGGGACCGCTTTTTGCCAAAAGAATCCATAGCGCCGCATTTGATCAAGCTTTCCAGCGCCCGCTTGTTGACGATATGGTAATCGACGCGGCTGCAAAAATCGCCGAGCGACGTAAACGGGCCGCCTGCTTCGCGGGCCTTGACGATGGCGTCGATGGCATTGCCGCCGACGCTCTTGACGCCAGACAGGCCGAAGCGGATGGCCCCGTCCTGAACGGAGAACATAGATACGCTGGCATTGACATCCGGCGACAGGACCTGGACGCCGTGACGACGACATTCGGCGACGTAGTAACTGATTTTACTGACATCGTTGATCATGCTGGTCATGGTCGCCGCCATGAATTCCGGCCGGTAATGGGCCTTGAGGTACGCCGTCTGCCAGGCTACGTAAGCATAGGCGGCAGAGTGGGATTTATTGAACCCATAGCCGGCAAAATAGACCATGAGGTCGAAGACCTTGTTGGCAATGTCGTCGGGAATCTCATTCTTCCGCGTCCCTGCCAGGAAATTCGCCCGCTGGGCGACCAGGATGGATTCTTTCTTCTTGCCCATGGCGCGGCGCAGCAAATCAGCCTGGCCCAGGGAAAAGCCACCCATGACCGAGGCGATCTGCATGACCTGTTCCTGATAGAGGATGACACCATACGTATCTTTCAAGATTGGCTCCAGCAGCGGGGGCAGGTAGGTGACCTTCTTTTCGCCGTGACTGCCTTTGATGAAGTCATCGACCATGCCGCTGCCCAAAGGCCCCGGACGATACAAGGCGACGAGGGGGATCATGTCTTCGAAATGCTTCGGTGCCAGTTCCTTGACCAGGTTGGTAATGCCCGATGATTCCATCTGGAAGACGCCGGCCGTGTCGCCTTCGGTCAGGAGCTGGCACGTTGCCGGGTCATCCAGGGGGATGGCATTGATATCCAGGTCGATGCCGTGGTCTTTTTTAATCATCTTGACGGCATCACCGATAACGGTCAGCGTCCGCAGCCCCAGGAAGTCCATCTTGAGCAGGCCCAGTTCTTCGACGAGGTCCTTTTCATACTGTGTCGTCAAGTCGCCTTCCTTGGAATGTTGGACCGGCACGTAGTCATCGACAGGCACCGCCGAGATGACGACACCTGCGGCGTGAGTCGACGAATGGCGGACCAGGCCTTCCAGGGATTTGCCGAAATCGACGAGGCGGTGGACCGTAGCGTTATGTTCATATTCCTCGCGAAATTCCTTGCTCATCTTCAAGGCCTTGTCGAGGGTCATGCCCAATTCATTGGGGACCAGCTTGACGATGCGGTTCACTTCACTCAAGGGGATATCGAGGACGCGGCCGACATCGCGCAAGACAGCCTTTGCCGCCAGGGTCCCGAAGGTGATGATCTGCGATACGTGGTCGACGCCATACTTCCGGGTAACGTAGTCGATGACGCGGCCCCGGTTTTCATAGCAGAAATCCATGTCGATATCCGGCATGGTGACGCGTTCCGGATTGAGGAAGCGTTCGAAGAGGAGGTCGTACTTGAGCGGGTCCAGTCCGGTAATGCCCAGCAAATAGGCGACGACGGCCAGCCGAACCACGGCCAGGGCCGACGGGGATTTCATGGTCGCGGGCATATTTGACGTAATCCCAGACGATGAGGAAGTATGACGGGAACCCCATGGTGTCGATGACACCTAATTCATAGTCCAGGCGCTGGCGGACTTCCGCTGTAATGGGGTCGTATTTTTCCGGCAGGGCCTGCTCGCAGAGCTTGCGCAAATACGACGAATCCGTTTCCCCTTCCGGTACCGGGAACTGCGGCAGATGGCGTTCATCAAAGGAGATTTCGACGTTGCATTTATCGGCGATTTCCAGCGTCGTATCCAGGGCTTCGGGCATATCGGCAAAGAGGTCCGCCATTTCGTCGCCGCTCTTCATATAAAACTCATTATTATAGAAACGGAAATGCGACGGGTCATCGAGGGTACTGCCCGTAGAAATACAGAGCTTGACTTCCTGTGCCGCTGCGTCACTGGGGTCGATGTAATGGTAATCATTGGTCGCCACCAGCTTCAGACCGTACTCCTGGGACCAGCGCTTGAATACCGTGCGGACGACTTTTTCCTCGGGAATCCCGTGATTCTGGACTTCCAAGTAAAAGTCATCCTTGCCGAAAAGAGAGACCAGGCGATCCAGCGTCCGCTTGGCCCCTTCTTCATTATGATTGAGGATATCCTGCTGGATGTGGCCTTCGATGCAGGCACTCATAGCGATGAGTCCTTCATGATACTGTTCGAGCAGATCATAGTCGACACGTGGCTTGTGATAATTATTTTCCCCATCGACGAAGCCTTGGGACACGATTTTGATGAGATTATGATAGCCCTTATTGTCCTTGGCCAGCAAAATCAAATGGCAGAGCCGTTCCTTAGTCTTCTTTTCAAAACGGCTGCCCCGGGTCATATACACTTCACACCCCAGAATCGGCTTGATGCCTTGGGCTACGGCTTCTTTATACAGATAAATGACACCGTACATATTGCCATGATCCGTAATCGCCACAGCCGGCATGTTCAACTCCTTAGCCCGCTTCACCATGTCGGGAATCTTGCACAAGCCGTCGAATAAACTGTACTGAGTATGAACATGCAAATGAACAAAAGGCCGCATCCAAAAAATCCTCCTTCAAAAAAATCGCTAATGAGATACTATTATCCGTAATAGTTAATTATATCACATTAGCGATAAGATTGTTAGGGGGGCGTTTAGGCAGTTCGCAGGCTGCCTCGGATTCAAATTAACGACATCGCCTCGAGTGACCCGCGGCTCGTGGAAAATAATCCTACTGGTGCATCAGCTTAAATCGAAAATAGCTTTTCTAAAGTACCATTTTCCATATCCGCAATATTGTATAGCGTATCCATAACCTGAAAAGTTTCTTCTAAATTACGAGCTGCGCTTTTCCATCCTCCACCATCAGTAATCCAAACAAATTTTACATCCGTTATATCTTTAGATTCTTCTGCAATCATCTTATAACTCCGGCTCGTTTCATTTAATTTAGAGCCGCCAGCTGTATAGAAATTAGTTTCAATAACATATATCATATTTTGCGTTTTCACAACAAAATCCCAACGTTTTGTCGTCGTTCCCTGCGCTGAAATTGCCGATAAATCAACACTCCATTTTTCTTCCACATCTGACAAATACATTTCTTTATAATACTCTACGCCTGTATGCTGAATATAGCGTTCAACAAGATCTTCCATTTGATCGCCACCGCGATTTTTTCTTCCATTCGTATCCAATCCCGTTTCAACACCAAGACAATAATCATACAAATTATTAATAATATGATTGGCAATCAAATCAAACAGCCCTGTCTTTTCCATAAAATAGACATATTGCTCAATAGACTGATTCATTTTATGAAAATTATAGGTAAAAGCACCGTTCTCATCTTGCGCATAAATTTCATTAGCTCGTACTGCTAAAATGATAGGAATACATTCCAGTACTTCAGGATAACGATGCAAGATATCAACAAATTCTTCTTTTATATTCTTGCTGCCTACTAGGGCATTGAGAATATGAAGCTCAACTTTCTTTTCCTCAACGTTTTTATATATTTTAGGAAAATCTATATAGTAATTATACTGATTTATTGATTTTCTCATAGTCTTCAGCCAATCTTTAAAGTTTCGTTTGCACATTTTTTTAATCTCCTTATAGATAAGTCAATATATTCGTTATTACTATCAACACCAATATATTTTCTTCCTAATTTTTGTGCTGCCACCCCAGTCGTCGAAGAACCACAAAAAGGGTCCAATACAATATCGCCAGCATTAGAAGAAGCTTTAATAATTCTTTCTAAGATAACTAATGGTTTCTGCGTCGGATGCTTGCCTTCCGTTTTTTCAGATGGCGGAGTAAGCGAAGTAGTCCAAACATCCTTCATTTGCTTTCCACCATTTTCTGCTTTCATTAAGTCATAATGAAAGGTTTGTTTCGCTTTCTTATCATTCAATTTAGCCCAAATAATTGTTTCTGTCGAATGGGTAAAACAACGACAAGCTAAGTTAGGTGGCGGATTGGACTTTTGCCAGGTAATATTATTGATAATCTTAAACCCTTCTTGCTCCAAAGCCATGCCAATAGAAAAAATATTATGCAGCGTACCACTAATCCAAATACTGCCATTCGGTTTTAAAATACGATGGCAGCGATGAAGCCATCGCCGATTAAATCGATGTTTTGCAGACCAGCCATCAGCAGTATCCCAATCTCCTTTATTGACAGAAACTTGTTTTCCCCCAGAACAAGTAAACCCACCATTTGATAAAAAGTAGGGCGGATCGGCAAAAACTAAGTCAACCGATTGAGATTTCATCTTATCTAAAACTTGAAAAGTATCCCCAAAAACAAGCATAGAAGTTTCAGTTTCATAAGCTGGTATAATATGTTGTCCTTTAAATAGCTTATCCATTTTTCCTCCGTCAGTAATTTGTAATAATAACCTCTTTCCCCGTCCGCTTCTTTGCATTGCAGTTAATTAATCTTTTTACATCAATAGACTGTATTTTATACCCTTTATGCCCATATAAATCATGGACTAGTGGAGTATCATTATTTGATAACATAATAAAAACGCCTCGGTCATTCAATACATCAAATAAATTCGCCAATCGCTGGTGATCGGCCAAGGTAAATCCATCAGCTGTATAATCAGTAAAATTAGCCGTCTCAGTAACAGGTACATAAGGGCTGTCAAAATAGACAAAATCACCAGTCTGAACTTGTGTGCAGAAATCTTCAAAATCTTCATTGCAAATGAGTACATCATTTTCCCGAAGATACTGACCTATAGCCTGCAAATTGCTTTCATCAAAAGAATTTCCTTTTTCCCTTCGATTCCAAGGTACATTAAACAGCCCTTTTTTATTAACCCGGTATAATCCATTAAAACAATGTTTATTTAGCCAAATCATAAGTGCCGCTACTTCTGTATCCAAAGTACAACCTTGCATAATTTTTTCATTATATTTCGCTCTTAATTGGTAATACCGTTCTTTATCACAAAGGACAGAATCTAAATTTTTCAGCCGTTCAATCACTTCATGTCCATTTTCTTTCAACTGACGATAAATATTGATTAAAACGCTGTTAGTATCGTTAATAGCTGCCTGTTCAGGAGATAAGCCTAATAAAAAAGCGCCTCCCCCTACAAATGGCTCATGATATCGTCCATAATGTGCCGGAAGTTTCGCAATCAAAGTATCCAACAGCTGTCCTTTACCGCCTGCCCATTTCACAAAAGGGCTCATTTTAAATTCTGTCATTATTTTACCTCAATCTCAAAATTATTACTCGTCTTATTGTACCAACAGCCCTCCCATCTTTCAACTAATTTTGTGAAATACGAATAAATGTTCATGTGCTAATAGCAAAAAATTATACTTTACACTATTCGTCTTCCAAAAACCGGTTGCTTTACAATTGTGCTGTTCTTTTATAATCATTTCTTTTAAAGAAAATCCTTGCCGTAAAAATAAGTCCATAACAAAAAAGCTCAATGGAATCACGTACCCTTTTTTCCGAATATCCCCCATTAAGATTGCACAAAATTTTCCCTTCTTCAAGACACGATAACATTCACAAACAACTTTCTTCATTTCTTCTAAAAATAATTCAACCTCTAACCGAGATAAATCCTGTTCTATATCTTGACTATACTGAATAATATTTGCATACGGAGGATGAGTACAAATAAAATCAATCGCTTCATCTTGTATAAAATGAAGTTTCCGCGCATCTCCCTGTTTCAAATAAATTTTCCCCATATTAGGGCATGAAAAATCACATTTTTCGCGACATCGGTCTAGCGCCTTTGCATTTATATCAATGCCAATGCAATTTCTATTTAACAATTTAGCTTCAACTAAGGTCGTTCCCCCACCTACAAAACAGTCTAAAATTCTATCCCCTTCGCTAGAATATCGAAGGATTAAATTTCGTGGAATATAAGGAGACCAATTTCCACGATATTTACCATCATGTGTAGCCCATTTTCCTCGTTGTGGAAAAGACCATACCGATGTCATTTCCAAGGTAAATTCATCTGGCTGCCATTTCATTTTATCACCTCAAATAAACTTTTATTATCATAAATGTACGAGGCAAAAATGAGAATATCATAAAAATTCACTCAAGAATCATTAAAAATTCATTAAAAAGTCAAAAGTGCCTCAAAAATTGAGTATAATAAAGATCCATATAAAATGACTAAAAAGTCAATTTAAAATTTATTTACGAAAGGGGTTTTTATTATGACTCATATTCCAAACACCCATGGCGGAGGCGCAAAAACCAATAAAAATGGTTTAAGATTTGAACAAACGACTTCGTTAAAAGATGCCTTACAATATCATAACTTCATATTAAATCCAATTTCATCAAACCGGAAATCAATCGGTTATGAAGTCTACAATGAGCAGAAACTTATTGGCTATTCAGTTCCCAAACATGCTTTATATTCTTGCTTTTTAGCACCACGTGGAATCGATTATCGTCAGTATAATTCAAAACAATGGCTTCCTGATGAATGTTTTATTAATGAAATAACGAAAACAGCATTTATCATTGAAAAAAAGTTTCAAAGTTCGTCTGGTTCCGTAGATGAAAAATTGCCCAGTTGTCATTTTAAAAAGCGGGAATATGAAAAATTATTTTTCCCACTAGGATATCCGGTAGTATTTATTTACGTATTTAACGATTGGTTTCAGCACTCTATGTATCGTGATACGTTACAATATATTGAGGATATGGGCTGTTATTACTTCTTCAATGAAATTCCATTAACCGTATTTACTAAGTTATAAGGAAGGCTGTAGCTCATAAAGAGCCTTCCATTATATCAGAATAAATTATGACTAAATCTCACATCGGGCTGCCCTTTGGGACAGCCCCTACGGATGCGGCATACAGCCGCATAATTTTTATTGCCTGTATGCGATATCGTAAGGGACGTCCTGCAAAGGCGTCCCGCCGTGAATCCTATGTATGGACAGAATTTATGACAAATGGCATACGGTCGTAATCAAATCGTGAGTCTGTCGCGGCGAAGCCGCATCTGAGTCCGAGGAAAAGTCGTTATTCTTGGTTCGTGACTCGTAAAAACTCACCATTATATTCGAATGGATTGTGGTTAAATATCACAGCGGGACGCACAAGGCTCCCTTTATAGGGGAGCTGGCCGCCAAAGGCGGTCTGAGAGGTTAAAGGTGTTATGTGCAATAACATAGTTTACATAAATAGGGGTCTTCCCCCTACTGAAAA
>ENA-OPCT01001245-OPCT01001245.1-human-gut-metagenome-genome-assembly--contig:-NODE-1245-length-10985-cov-2.206038_pt1 | contig 10985 bp, 5 predicted proteins | sample MGYA00241572_ERZ501495 | MGnify/ENA primary metagenome ERZ501495 (study PRJEB25962, sample SAMEA2042580) | human gut metagenome | biome: human gut; feature: human-associated habitat; material: faeces... | reverse complement strand
CCTCACCGGATTATCTGGCGAAGGAGAATGAGAATAAGGGATTTATCCTGATGCATTCTGTAGGCAGTTTCCCGCATGACAGTGAGGTGAATGTTCCGTTGAACTATGCCGACTATTATTATTTGGAAGCAATGAAGCGGTATAAAGACTTGAAGAAGTTTTAGTTAGACTATCGGTTTTAAGGTCCCCCGGTGCGAAGACCAAGGGCTTTCAGCGCACAAAACAGTAGCCTTTTAGGGAGCTGGGAAGTCGTCCCGTTATAAGGGGACAATGGTCACCTTATAGAGTGATGAATGGCACTTTGTAAGGTGACCATTGTCACTCTGTAAGGTGATTACCTTTTTTCAAGAGGAGAGAAATTCCTAAAGATACAAAATTAAATAGAGAAAAGCAAGAGTGGGGCAGAAAGAAATGGTATGTAATCAGTATCAGTATTTAGCGGTTTTGATGTATAAACCGCTTTTTATAGGATTTATTCGGATAAGAATGTTTATTAATAATTCTTTTGTAACCATACCCCCAGTAACTTGTCGGATATTTCATATTGATTCTGCTCTTGAGATACCAGATTCTTCTCCTGTAGCCCTTTGAGTGCTGCCTGTACGGAGCTTGGAGTGCTTAGCTTATACTTTTTGATAAACTTTCCGGAAGCGACTCCTGTTGCTTTTCGTTCTTTTCCGATGGCAATCAGTACCTCTTTTTGTTTTTCCGGAAGTCGGGAGAAAATCTCCTGATAGGTGAAATCTTGCATTTGAAGAATATTGGTCAAGGCAGTATCGTGTAAGGAGCGGTCGCATAATTGCCCTTTTCCGGTCAGTATGTATAGCTCATTAAACATAAGCTGTACATACCAAGTGTGTCCCTCAAAGAAATCATATACCTGTTCTATCAGTTCCGGTTCAATATTTTTTTCGTTTTCAAGGAAGAGCCTTTCCACGAATGGCTTATATGCAATGAGCGGGATACTTTGTAGCTGCATCATGTTGACGCTTTGGTAGAAAGGATGGGCAGGACTGTTGAACATATTCATCATAATATGTTTTTGGCTTCCGGCAAAAATAAAATGAGCGTTCCGGCAATGCTGAACTTTGGTTCTCAAGATGGCTTCTACATTCTTTTCAGCATAATTGCCTATCTGTTGGAATTCATCAATGGCTACGATACAAGGTTTGTCTGCCTGCTCCAGATAAGCAAAGATTTCATCCAATGTGGCTTCCGCCGCATGAATATCTCCCAGACCGATATCAAAAGTCGGTTCGCCTGTAATGGAATCTAACTTGAACCCTGCGCGTAGTGAAGAAATGACAGAGAAGAAGCGTTCGATAAATTTCATGCCTTTAGGCTTGAGTTTCTCAAAAATCTCTTTTCCGAGTGCAAAAACGAACTCCCGCAGGCTGGATGTGGCATAGATATCAATGAAGAATGTATGGTAATGTTCCTTTATTTCGTTTTGATAGAAGCAGTGGCGAATCAAGCCTGTCTTTCCCATACGGCGTGTAGAAATGATAACGACATTTCTTCCGTTCGTAATGTTGCGTATCAACTGTTCTGTTTCTTTTTCCCGGTCACAGAAATAATGAGGAGATATGTATCCGCCTACAATAAAAGGGTTATGAATGGCTGCCATACTGATTATTATAAATACAATTATTGCAAATATAATAATTGTATTTATAATAATGCTGTATCAGCCCCGATATTTAGTGAAGATTGGGGATAAACCGGGTAAATAGTGTCTTTCCGTTTTCCTGATGTTTCTTCATCCATTCGGCTAATAGCTCCCGATGCTGCCGGAGGATATCGGCATATTTCTTTTCGATGGCAAGGTTGCGCATTTCTCCGCGATCTGTCTCCATGTCATAGAGCTGTTCGCGATTTTTGCCGGTATCGTACAATACATATTTATATTGGGAAGTACGAAGCATCCATCCCCGCGTTGAGGCTGTTTGGGCAAAGCTCGTTTCTGTTACGATGTAAGGTTGGTGCTGCTTGTCGGCACTGCCGTTTTCTACGATAGGGCGGAAACTCACTCCTTGACGTTTGCCGGGAACATTGATTCCTGCCCAATCACAAATGGAGGGCATGAGGTCTACCCCGTTGTTGATAAGTTGGGGCAATATCTTTCCGGCATGCTTGCCTTTGGGCAGACAGACGATGAACGGGACATTGGCTACCTCTTCATATAGAACTGTTTTCTGATTCCATTGATGTGCTCCACAGCCGTCACCATGATCGCTGGTAAAGATGATAACCGTATTCTTCCATAAGTCCTGGCGGTCTAGCTCCGCAATGATTTTCCCTATTTCCGCATCTACGGTTTCTACCAGTCGATAGTAAGCGTTCCGGTAACGTCGCCAGTCGTCCGGCGTGTAGTCGTGAGTGGGATAGAGACGGTGGTTTTGTTTTTTCTCGAAAGCCAACGCCGTTGCATCGTACGGATTGACGGCAAAGTTAGACGGCAGTCCCGGACAATCCTCCAAGGCCGGTTCTTTGATGGTGGCATACGGAGTGTTCTGTTTGCGGGCATATTCGCAGATATTGTGTGGATTGTCGAAGGAAGCTACCAGAAAGAAAGGTTGGCCTTTCTTCTTGCGTTGCAGGAAAGAGACGGCTGCCTCCGCCAGGCCGAAATCATTGTGTCCGTGCAGGTTCTCGAAACCGAATGCTTGTTTGTCAGGCAGTGAGTTGGTGTGTACGTGCCACTTCCCGGCGTATGCGCAGGTATAACCGGCTTTGTTCATCAGCACACCGAGAGAGGTGGAGTGAAGTGAATCAGGCATAGGAGTCCCGTTTTCCAGCAGGCCGACTTCTCCGGGCATATATCCTGTAAACATGGCGCCGCGTGACGGACCGCTGAGGGGCATGGAGCAATAGGCGTTTGTAAAGCGGATACCCCGTTCCGCCAACTTGTCCATGTTGGGAGTGCGCAGATCGGTATTACCGGCACAGCTCATGGCGTTGGCCGTCTGCTGGTCGGTCATGATGTAGAGGATGTTCGGACGTTCTTGTGCCGACAATGCCGCAGGAAGCATCATACCGCAAAGTAATGTAGGTTTTAAATTCTTCATGATTCAATTTGAGGATTAATGTTTATGTTCACAAAGATAGGAGATTCCCGTATGAACGGAGTTCACTCTTGTGCAGACCTTGTTTGAAAGTCAATATCCGACTTTTGAATCCTATCGAAAAGCTTTTGATTTTGTCCATATCCTATTGTCCGAGTCCTATTGCTCCATATTCTTCCCCTGATTCTTGGCATACTCCGATGGCAGGCAACCTACATACTTCTTGAAGCTCGTCGAGAAATAGGACGGTGAACTGAAACCAATCTTGTTACTGATTTCAGAGATTGAATATCGTCCCTCAAGCAATAGTTTGCAAGCCTTGTTGAAACGGATACGGCGAATAAAGTTGGCGGGTGGCTCTCCCGATATGGAGTTCATTTTGAGATACAGTGAAGAACGGCTTATAAAGAGCTTTTCCGCTAAATCATCGGCAGTGAAACTCTCATCATCGATATTCTCTTCCACGATCTGTATCGCTTTGCTCATAAACTCCTCGTCCAGTGCGTTGGACGTCATTTTCGCCGTGTCAATATCAATCGTATTCGAATAATAATACCTTAACCGTTGTTTGGATTTCAGGATATTCGCGATTTTTCCTTTCAGCAAACTCATAGAGAAAGGTTTGGGGATATAGTCGTCCGCCCCGGTCCGGATACCGGTAGTCTGAGCTTCAATGCTACCTTTGGCCGATAAGAGGATGACCGGAATATGGCAAGTCTGCATATTCTTTTTAATCAGTTCGCACAACTTAATGCCGTCAATGCCAGGCATCATCACGTCGGAAAGCACGATGTCCACCTTTTGTTCCTTGAGAATCGCCAAAGCCTCCTCACCGTTTCCGGCAGTCAGTGTGGTGTACTTCGACTTGAAGTTGCTTTTCAGGTAGTCCACCATTTCCTTGTTGTCGTCGACCAACAGAATTGTTTCGGTCGTTTCTCCGGTGGAAGTGTCTTTTTCCTCTTCGTTGATTCCGTTTGTTTCGGAGAACTCTTCGCTTTCAACCATTGTGCCGGCTGTCGGCGATGGAGACGGTGTGATGTCACTGCGTTCTGTTCTCTGTTGATCTTGGTCGAGCAATTCCGTAGCGGCAAACGTATGCAAGTCAGCGGGGAGCTCGATGGAAAACTCTGTACCTTTATCCGGTTCGCTGGATACTTGAATCGTTCCGTGATGTTTTTCAACCAGACATTTTACGAGTGAAAGTCCGATTCCGCTTCCTTTCACGCTTTCGTTGGCTTGATAGAACCGCTCAAAGATACGTGCTAGTTTATCTTGGGGGATTCCGATTCCATTGTCCTTTACGCTAAATCCGAAGCTGTTTTCCTTTCTCCAGACGGAAAGTGTTATCTTACCGCCGTTGCGGGTGAATTTGAAAGCATTGGACAACAGGTTGGTCAACATCATCTCTACGTACATCTTGTCTACCGGGAGTAAATCATCCTTCAGGTCGGACTGATATTCGTATGTGATATTTCGTTTCTGCGCATTCTCTTCGAACATGGTAAAGATATTCTTCGCCAGCTTGTCTACCTGATTCATAGCCACATGAATAGGCAATGCGCCTGATTCCGCTTTACGGAAGTCGAGCAACTGGTTGATGAGATGCAGCAGTTTGCGCCCGTTCCGGTAGATATACGAAAGTTTTTGCTGCTCTTGCAGGTCAAACTTGCTTTTCTCTTCCACCAGCTCTTCCAGAGGAGCCAGTATCAGGCTTAACGGAGTACGCAGCTCGTGAGACATATTGATATAGAAACGGACTTTCTCCTGACTGACTTCTTCCACTTTCATCCGTTCCAGATGCTCGATCTGCACTTGCATTTTCATTTTGGCGCGTGCGATAAAGAAGTAGAGTATGAAAGCGATTCCGCCCAAAGTGAGTAGGACGTAGAGTGTCTTTGCCCACCACGTCTGATACCACATGGGAGTGATATGAACGAAAAACTCGGTAGGAGTGAGGCTCCATCGTCCGTTATTGTTGCACGCCTTTACTCTGAATGTGTATTTTCCCGGTGGAAGATTGGAGTAAGTGACACCTCGTTGCGAGATAGCCTGAGCGGAAGAAATCCAGTTATCATCAAATCCTTCCAATTGGTAGGCGAAGAGATTACGTCTTCCGGAAAGATAATTGATAACGGAAAAGCGGATACTGAACGTCTTCCGGTTGGCGGGGAAAGACATCCCCAGCAGTTTTCCGTTGCTAGCCTGGAAGTATTTGGATACACCGTCCCTGATATTCGTTACCGGCTGGTTCTGGATGGTCGCTCCGGTAATGACGGCGTTCGGAGAATAGGGGTTATCGACAAACTGATAGGGGTTGAAATAAGTGATACCTTTCAGACTTCCCAAATAAATAATACCGTCTTTGGTCTGGCACGCTCCGTATGTATTGAACTGGTTGTGGCTGAGTCCGTCCTTGACGCTATAATTGAGGAAAGTTTGTTCCGACGGGTCAAAGCAGGATAGTCCGTGATTGGTAGTGATCCAAAGCCGTCCCCGTCCGTCTTCCAGAATACCATAGATAAAATTGTTGGGTAGTCCGTCGTAGGTGGAATAACGGGTGAGCGGTCGGGGAGTAGTATTGTCAGACTTGTACAGGCCTACCGAAGAACCGATCCAGATATGGTGATTGCTATCCTCATGGATACAAAATGCCTGTACCAGTGCCGGAAACCGGGAGGTCTCATCTTTCCATTCCTCCAATTTGCCGTCGGCATATACAAACAGGCTTTCTTCAGTGCCAATCCATATCCGCTCCTTGCTGTCGCGATAGAGAACGGAAATGAGCATATTGTTTAAGCGCGGATGTTTTTGCGCTAGCGGGTGTAAAGAGAGAGAACCGGTCTTTTTGTTGAATTGATACAATCCGATGATGGCGCCTACCCAGATAGTTCCGTCTTGTCCGTCGAGCAGCGAATAGCAACTGTTGTTGAACGAGACAGCTCCCGGAAATGTGTAATTCTTTATTTGTCGGGTGCGGGTGGACAGATAGCTTAACCCTCCTCCATGACTTCCTATATAAACGCCATCGTCGTCGGGAAGTACACATTTGATATTGTCCGACTGCAATGCGTGTGCATCCTTGCGGTTGGCCCGGAAGACGGAGAAATGGTTGGTGCGGCGGTTATATTCATTTAGTCCGCCATCGTTGGTTCCGATCCATAGGTTTCCTGTAAAGGGATCTTCTACAATGCAACTGACCGTATTGTCACTAAGTGAATTTTTATAGGCGGAATAAGTCATGGTGTCAAATGCCGGTGCCATAGCATGATAGTAGCTCAGTCCTCCGTAGAATGTCCCTACCCATATGCCGCCTTGATTGTCTTTCAGAAGAGAACGTACGGAGTTGTGGCCTAGCGAGTTTCCGTTTTCATGGGAGAAGGTGTATTTTTCCATTGCTTCGGTTTCCGGTTCAAGGATAAACAACCCGTTGATGGTTCCGATCCACAGATTCCCCTTGTCGTCTTGCGCCAGAGTGCGTACAGTTCCTAACGGCTCTTTTTGTTGTCTGTCTGTATATGGGTAGTGTTTCTTTATCTGGAATTTGTCGTCCATGCAATATACTCCGTTTATAAAAGAGCCCATCCAGTAGACACGTTTTCTGGGATCGTAGACGATGGAGGAGATTACTTCGTTTTTCAGTTCCGGAAGCAGCCGGACTATGGAGTTATCTTGTGGCAGGTAATGGTAAATACCGGTGTGAGTACCCAGCAGAACCTCGTCGTTTGCTTTGCGGATGGAATAAACGGTTGTTGCTTGCAGGTGAGGATGTAATTGCATCAGTCCGGTCTTCTTGTCAAAGACCGCCAGTCCGTTGTTCGTGCCAAGCAAAAGCTGTTGCTTGTCTTTGAGTTCCTCAATGGCAAAAATCTGTACAGGCGTTCCTTCGGGTAAAGTATAATTGGTGAAGTTGTTTCCTACGATATTGTATCGCGATAATCCAGTCAGAGTTCCTATCCATACCGTGCCGTCCGCATCTGTGTAGAGAGAGTATATATGACTGTTGCTGAGGCTGGTACTGTCATTCAGATCCTTATGAAAGGGGGCGAATCGGTAACCGTCATACCAATTCAGCCCATCCATTGTTCCTACCCAGATTTTTCCATTATGGTCTTGCGTCAGGGCAAGAACAGTACTTTGAGACATTCCGTCGTTTACCGAAAGTCGTTTGAAATGAATACGACTGGAATTATGGGCTGCCGCTTGGCAGAGAGACAAACAGCATAAGAGACAAATGCTGAGCAGGATGTTTGCGGGCATATTTCGGTTCTTCATAAACGTTGGATAATCAATGTGATTACTGATAAATGCGAAGGTAAAGATAAACATCTTTCATTCAATAGCCAAACATCGTATCGAAATATTGCTTTATCCTGCTCGTTTGCATGGTATTTGTTATTGCGCCATCCGGGTGGAAGCCGGTATATAGTCAGTTTGTTCCGTTACACCGTATTTCCCGTTCGTTTCGTCATAGAGTAGCGAAGAAGAAGCGTATCTACGCAGATAAGTGCTTCCTTCGATTGTCGGGTTACCCGGAGAATAACTGAATACGGTAGGAGTGTTACGGTTAGTCACAATCAATTCTGCCGGTTCCTGCGGATTAAGGATAGCTGTTATGTCCCAGTCGCCACAGTAGAAAGTATCTCCCTGACGGGTAATTGCGGGTACCTGTTCCGTATTCGAAGCTATTTGGATAATGGTCAATATACGGTTCCGTTCGCTTTGCGCGAAAGTACCGGTCAGATGCCATAAGGTTGGATATTGGGGATCAGGCGTTTCCGTTATCGGTATAATGGTCTGGTCGGTTTGCGAAATATCGGAAGATATGTCGCTGAATTGAGAAACTTTAGTATAGAACCCTTTTTCCGTATTTGCTGTCTTCCAACTTTTGCGGGTGTTGTCTATAGAGAATGGGGTGGGACTATGCAACAGCCATTCCCATTGTACAGGCTCGTTTGCTTCCAGTTCGTCGTAGATGAGCATGGTCTGCGGATAAAGTACCAGTATGTGACGTTTGTATTTTTTCAACGGAGTTTTACCGAAACCGTTTTCCGGAGTTTGAGCAATGCCTGCGCTTGCGAATAAATCGGTCCAAGACTTCTCTTCACTGATACCGTTATAGGCTTTCGATGCGTCTCCCAGACAATAAGCGATGTGATTTCCGCCTATGGCCCTCAGTACTTGTCCGTATCCCGTCAAGGAATAAGGTTGTCCGATACCATTCACCAGAATGCTGTTATGACCGCGCGTGTGCCGATACCACAGCAGATTGTAGGGAGTGTTGTTGGCTCCGATGTAATAGCCGCCGTTTCGGAATACGTCATGACCTCGATAGAGCAAGGTGAAACTGTTCTGATCGGCAACGGCATGGCTGTTGGACCCGAATGTACTCGAACGGAAAGCGAGTGAGAGGTTATTGTCTATATGCTGTAAGTCCGAGTGGATGGCCACCTCTCCTGCATCTTTATACCATAGTAACTTGGGAGAATAAGACGGCAACTCCTCTCCCGAATAAATTTTCGGACTGATCATACGATACAGACGCATATCTACGTCTGTGACTAATGTCTCGTCGCATTGCTTGGCATACCAAGAGGCGTATGCGTCCCCCGTCTCCCGTGCGAGGAAGTCGGCGAAAGCTACCCGTTGCCGGTCGGGGGTACTTGCTTTCTCGTTGCCGTCTCCGAAGCTGGTACTCTTGGATTGAGGAGGCCAGGCGTATACAAGTGCCTGACCGGCATTCCGATACCACGGATGAGTAAGGAAATTACTGCCTGTCAGTGTGGAAAACAGCGACGGCATATAAAAAAGAGTTTTCACATTGGCGGTGAAGTATCCCACAACGTTTTTCCAAAGCCCGCTACGGTTGTATCCGGCGTCCGGAGCGCGGGCTGTCCAAAGCTCGTAATAATATTCAAGCATTTCGGAACATTCTTCCGTATATGCGTCTTTGTCGAACAGGACGAGTGCGGACTGGAAGAGAATGCGCATATTGTGTTGCCAGAAGTGGTTATCGAAGAAGCGGTTTTCCTGCATTCCCCGATACATCTTATAATAGTGGCGGGCAATCTTCATCAATAGCTCTTCAATATCTCTTTTCTCCTCTGCGGAAAGCTCGTTGAAGCGTGGAGAAGAACGAAAGCATTTTTGCCGAAGCGTCCGCACCCACGGCCATCCGCCATCCTTCACCGAAGTTGGTTGCGAACAGCTCTTTATCGGTGAGACTTGGAAGCTTTTGTCGCATATATCTTAGAATCTCTTTCATCTTGTCCAGATACTTTGTATTCTGCGTCAGATGATAGGCTTGATAGAGCATATCTACATGGAGCTTTATGTCTTCGGTGCTCTCAAAGTCGAACGGGTTGGGATAGGCGGTAGTATAATCGATCCCTGCTGCGGTATTGGCACGTCCGGTCAGAGCCTTATATTCCCGGTGCTTGGAGGCGTTTTTGCGTGCCTGTTCCAAGTAGTTGTCCAGAAAACAGTATAAACGAGGATGGGTGTGGGGGATATTAAGAAAGAATGTATCGAAAGTCGGGGTTACAAATTTAGGAGTGTCATCCTTTATCTCGAATGAGTAGGTAGCGCTCCAGGACTGTGGCGTGCCGGAGACGATGGAACGGAAACGCCAGTACCAGGTACCGCTGTTCATTATTTGGTGTGGATTGAACATACACCACGGCTTTGGTTCGGACACGATGGTTTCCGCATCCGGAAAGTCTTCTTTTTGTGAGAGGGAAAATTGAAGCTGCTCTCCGGTCATCATATCTTGGGGCACGATGAACGGGGCAGGGTTAATGAATATTTCATTGTCCGCTTTGGGGTATGGCTTCTCGCGAATCTTGTCGTGCCATGCATCGGGAGATTCGGTACTGTCGGCTATTTCTTTGTTGTCTGTCATGGGGAGGGAATCATCGCTGCATGAGGTAGCTAATATCCCTGAACAGATAAGGACGTAAAAGAGATCCCGGAAGCGGAAGTATGTTTTCATAAGATGGTTTGATAAAAAGTGAATGAAAAGAAGTAAAGGATAAGCAAGGCATTGGGGGGCCTTGCTTATCTTGACTTGATTATTGTGTTCGCTTTTGACTGTTTATTCTAAAATGGTGAGGATAGGACGGATTTGTCCTTGTACACCGGCTTTGTCGGGGGCTGTGTTGAAAATGGGCTGAATTTTGGTATTAGCGTCCAATACATTATTAGTAAGTGTGATAGGACTGATGGATTTGTTGCTGACACTGCTGGAAAGTAAGTAGCGTGCCGATGTTGTGGTATGAACAAATAGGTTAGCGCCTTCTATTGCGTTTATGGCATTGACAAATGTCTCGTTTTTAGCAGTCTCTTCGAAACCATAATATCCGATTGTCATTTCTTTTAATTGATTGATGGAAGGTATGTACCATCCGCTTGACTTTTCAGGAGTAGGCGTATTTGTTTTGAAAGCAAGGTATTTCTCAATTACGGGATATTTGTCTGTATTATTGGTATAACGTTCATCTGCAAAAAACGCCTTTGTATTTTCATATCCAGTTTTGTTTAACTCCATTCCTGTGAAATCAATATCACTACCTTTAGCACAAAATTCCAGACGTGTATTAGTCGGTGCGCTTTCCAGTGCGACTACATATCCTTTAATAGCCGTATATTCGCTACCGTAGTTAGATGCTACATCTCCATCCAATGGTGTTGTTGCGAATACGATACCGACACACGGATTCTCTGCATCCTCTTTCAATTCTGCGGAATATGTACCGTCTTTATAATAGAAATCACCAATTTCCGGATTTACTGTCGGTACGACAGGCTCGAGGTCTCCACCGTCTATGTCCGGATTCCATTCTCCGAAGTCTGTATCAATTTGTGTGTTTGCAGAAGATTCCGCTATGAAATATCCTCTGACTTGTGTACGTGTATTCTTCTTAA
>ENA-OPCT01001244-OPCT01001244.1-human-gut-metagenome-genome-assembly--contig:-NODE-1244-length-10985-cov-3.950869_pt1 | contig 10985 bp, 10 predicted proteins | sample MGYA00241572_ERZ501495 | MGnify/ENA primary metagenome ERZ501495 (study PRJEB25962, sample SAMEA2042580) | human gut metagenome | biome: human gut; feature: human-associated habitat; material: faeces... | reverse complement strand
CGGGCGTAGGTCAGGGCGGTGGTGCCGTCGGCGGTGGCGATGCACTGGTAGACGATCCAGTTCTCAGGCAGATTGTTTGCCAGGTCCTGCAGCATCCACATACCGTTGTACTCGATGACCACGCGGCCTGCGTCGGCCTCCTTGGCCAGCTTTGCGAGGTTCTGGGGGTTCAGCTCGGCCTTGTCCTCGAGGTTGTAGAGCGTCACGCCGGGGAAGGCGAACTTCTTCTCATTGTACTCTTCTTCGCCCTCCTCGCAGACCAGCAGAAGGGTCTTGTCGCCGGAGTCGAAGTTGGGGTCTTCAAAGGTCTCCTGAATGAACTTGGTCTTGCCGCTCTCGAGGAAGCCCACAAACAGGTAAACCGGGATCTCATTTGCCATAATCTTTTATCCTTTCAGGGTCGGGGCCGATCAGCAGCCGAACAGTGCGGCGATGGCCTTTTCATCCAGCTTGGAGCCGATGACCACCAGCTTGCCGCCGACGTCTGCACCGCGTGCGCGGACTTCCCACTCGCCGGGAACGTAGTCGAACTCCAGCCAGCCATCTGCGCCGCCGTCCACGATGCCCTTGGAGCGGAGGATCATGCCGTAATTGCCGGTGTCCAGCTCGGTGAGGGCGTGCTCAATGTCAGCCTTGGAGAACTTCTTGGCCGTCTCGACGCCCCAGCTGGTGAAGACCTCATCGGCGTCGTGGTCATGATGATGGTGATGATGGCCGCAGCAGCAATGCTCGTCGTGGTCATCGTCATCATGGTCGTGGTGGTGATGATGCTCATGCTCGTCTTCATCATCGTCGTCGTCATGATGATGGCCGCAGCAGCAATGCTCATCATGGTCATCATCGTGGTCATGGTGATGATGGTGTTCGTGCTCCTCTTCCTCGTCCTCGTGGGCGTGCTCCTCGTTGGCCTTGGCAGCCATAGCGATCAGCTCAGCCTTGAAGTCGTCCTTGGTGGACATGGCCTTCAGGATCTGCTCGCCGGTCAGGGCGTCCCAGGCGGTGGTGACGATGGTAGCGGTGGGGTTCTTCTCGCGCAGCATGGCCACAGCGGCGGCGATCTTTTCCTCGGTGGCGTTCTGGGTGCGGCTCAGGATGATGCAGCTTGCGTGGCTGATCTGGTCGTCGTAGAACTCACCGAAGTTCTTCATATACATCTTGACCTTGTTGACGTCGGCCACGGTGACGAAGCTGCTCAGCTGAACATCCAGATGCTCGGCCACGCCCTCGACAGCGCGGGTCACGTCGGACAGCTTGCCGACGCCGGAGGGCTCGATAACGATGCGGTCGGGGTGGTACTGCTCCACCACCTGCTGCAGAGCGGCGCGGAAATCGCCCACCAGAGAGCAGCAGATGCAGCCGGCGTTCAGCTCATTGATCTGGATGCCGGACTCCTTCAAAAAGCCGCCGTCGATGCCGATCTCGCCGAACTCGTTCTCGATGAGCACGACCTTCTGGCCTGCAAAGGACTCTTTGATGAGCTTCTTGATAAGGGTGGTCTTACCGGCGCCAAGGAAGCCGGAGAAAATATCGATCTTGGTCATAGTCTGAAATGCCTCTTTCTTTTATGCAGACGCCACAACGGCGCTGCCCAGCAGGCCCGTCGGGCCTTACAAGCAGTCCGGGCCGCTGAGTGCTGACCCGTAAAATTCCTACACTCCTATTATAACAAGGCTGTCAATGGCAAACCGGCCTTTTTGATGAGAAATTTGTAACATTTTTTGCAATTTGCTTGCGTTTTCGGGCGGCAGGGGCAAAACAAAAGCTCCCCGCAAGCAGGCAGGGAGCAAAAAATGCGGTGTCAATCGGCAGTCTGCCCCATCTCTTCAATAATCCATTCGGCGATTTTCTCAGTCTTTTCGTCCGTCTCGCCGGTGAACCAGAAAATGCCGTCTTCCGTCTCCACCCGGAGGAACTTCCCGGCGGTGGGGTCGAGGCAGAGATGCACGGTGCCGTCGTGTACCATGACAAAAGAACCCTGCCAGTAGTGCTCCAAATCGAGGCCGTGTATCCGGCCGGCCTCCGGCAGGGAGGAATAAACCTGAACCTCGGTGATGTCGTCTATGGGAATCGTGTACTTCTGAGTCTTTCCATGGTAGGATTGCAGCTCTACCGTGGGCGACACTTGCAGTTCCAGCCTTGCGGGGGTGTGGTCGAGAACGCCCAGCACCGGCCCAACCAGCAGAATGCTGACGATTGCAATGACATTGACCGCCATAGCGATTTTACCCCGGAGGGTGGCGAGATTGACAGCGCTTCCTTTGCCGATACGTTTGGGAACGGAGATGCGCTTGTCGTCGGGGTCATAATAGAGCAGACCGTATTTCCATGCGGCGTCCTCGGGCGCGGCAGGCCAGCCGTGGGCATCCCGCAGTTTTTGCAGAGCGCGGTTCCCCCACAGACAGGGCAGATACGGCAGGGCCAGACTTCCGAAAAAGAAATAGACCCAGACCGTGACATAAAACAGCGAATTGGGCGCGAAAAACAGCCCGACACTCACAGCGGCACAGAGCAGGCAGATGGTGCGCAGCCGGCGCAGATACCGCTGTACGATGTCCTGCACTTCGGGCAGCTCGGCGGCATTCTGCGGCAGCGTGACGCCCAGTAGGGCGCCGTTCCGCTCGATGCGTTTCAGGCTCAGATAGTCGATGCCAACACAGACGATAAGGCAGACGAGCATGATGATGGAAAATACCATGAAAACGCCTCCATTCTATAAAGAGCTTCCGACCCTAGCATACACGGAAAAACGCGAAAAGTCAAAACATCGCCCATGAATTGCATTCTGCGCCCCGGAATGATACAATAAGGTACAGCAAACCATCGCCGCCGGACGTTTTTCCGGCAGAATAAAGAAAGAAGGCTTTTTGACATGAGCATGAATACTGTTCCCGAGCGTCTGGCCGCCCTGCGCGAGGCCATGAAGGCAAACGGCGTGGACGTCTACCTCATCCCGGTGGGAGACCCGCACGCCAGCGAGTATATGCCCGACCACTACACTGCCCTGACCTACTTCTCCGGCTTCCACGGCGAGAACTCCAACTTCGTCGTCACCATGACCGAGAGCGCTGTCTGGGCCGATGGCCGTTACTTCGTGCAGGCCGAGAAGGAGATCGCTGGCACGGAGATCCAGCTGATGCGGATGGGCGAGCCGGGCGTGCCGACCGCCGAGCAGTACTGCGGCAAAGTCCTGCCCGAGGGCGGCAAGCTGGGCCTCTGCGGCCTGACTGCTTCCTGCGGTCTGGTGCGCAGCCTGCAGAAAGAACTGGACGCTAAGAAAGGCACCATCAAGCTGCTGAACCTCGAGGACGAGCTGTGGACGGAGGGCCGTCCCGCCCTGCCCGCTACCCCGGCCTGGCTCCTGCCGAAAGAGTACGCAGGCTTCTCCCCTGCCGAGAAGCTGGGCCAGCTGCGTGCGAAGCTCTCTGAGCTGGGCTGCACCGCACAGCTGGTGGGCAAGCTGGACAATCTGGCATGGCTGCTCAATCTGCGTGCGATGGACATTCAATGCACCCCTTATGCAATGGCTTACTGCTATGTGACCCCCGATAAGGCGACGCTCTTCATCGACACCGCCCGCGTCAGCGCTGAGGCTGCTGCGGAGCTGAAGGAGAACGGCGTGGAGCTGGCTGAGTACGACGATGTGCTTACCTTCCTCGCCGCCCAGGCCGAAGAGCAGACCGTTCTGGCCGACCCCGTTTCCGTCAACTACGCTGTTTACCAGACCCTGCAGGCCAACCCGGCTCTGACCGTCAAGGACGAGGCCGACCCCCTGCTGCCCATGAAGGGCGTCAAGAACGAAGTCGAGCTGGCTCACACCCGCGAAGCTCACATCCGCGACGGCGTGGCCATGGTGCGCTTCCAGATCGAGCTGGAGAACCGTCTGGCCGCCGGCGAAGAGCTGACCGAGCTGACCATCGACGAGATTCTGCACAAGTACCGCAGCGCACAGGACAAGTTCCTGACTGAGAGCTTCGGCACCATTGCAGCTTACGGCCCCAACGCCGCCATGATGCACTACCACGCCACCGAGGAAGACCACGCAAAGCTCGAGAAGAAGGGCTTCTTGCTGGTGGACAGCGGCGCGACCTATATGGACGGCACCACTGACATCACCCGCACCTACCCGCTGGGTGAGCTGACGGAGGACGAGCGCCTGTTCTACACCTGGACTTTACAGTGCCACATCGACATCGCCCGGGCTGTCTGGCTGGACTACTGCGACGGCCATATGCTGGACACCATCGCCCGTGAGCCGCTGTGGCGCCACCTCATCAACTACCGCTGCGGCACCGGCCACAGCGTCAGCCACGTGGGCAACGTCCACGAAGGCCCCCACGCCCTGAACGGCCGCAACACCACCGTTTTCAAGCCGGGCATGATCGTCACCGACGAGCCGGGCGTCTATGAGGGCGGCGTCGTCGGCATCCGCATCGAGAATGAGCTGGAGTGCTACCACAAGGCATCCAACCAGTACGGCGAGTTCCTGGCATTCCGCCCCATCACGTTCGTGCCGATCGCCACCTCCCCCATCGTCCCGGGCGTTCTGAGCCGCGACGAGCTGGATTGGCTGAACGCCTACCACCGCGAGGTCTTCGAGAAGCTGGCTCCCCGCCTGACCGAGGACGAGCGCGACTGGCTGGCTAAGAAGTGTGCCGCCATCGGAGCGTAAATAAAAAAGCGGGAGGCCCCGCAGGGGCCTCCCGCTTTTCTTTAGGATGAGATCTCTGCCTTGTGCTCTTTCCAGTAGGCTTTCGCCTCATCGATGACCTTCTTGAAGGGGCCGGAGGGGTAAGTGCTCTCGGCAATGTCGATGAGGAATTTGTAGAGCTGGGGCCGCACCTGCTCATACATCCCAAGCCGGGTGTAGAGGTCCTTGTAGTAGTGGAACACCTGGATCTTGTTCTGCACCAGAGTGGCAGGCTTTATCTGGGTGTGGCAGATGCTCTGAGGGTTCTGGACGTAGTAGTAGCCGGGCTGCGGGATGGACGCAAAGACTTCGGCGTACTGGATATACTGCATGTTGAACACGAGGTCTTCGGCCCAGCGCATCTCGCTGGTAAAGCGGATGTCGTGCCGGGTGAGGATGTCGCGGCGGTAGAGCTTGTTCCAGAGCACGCTGTAAAAGTAAGAGGCGGGCTTGTCCATCAGGCGGCGGGCGAAGGTGTCCTTGTCGTAGACGCCCTCGGGCAGGAAACCGTATTCCCGGTTCTCCGGCGGGCGTGCAACATGCATGACGCCGAGGTCGTCCTGGATTTTTTCCAGCACCTGTTCCGGCTTCGACGCCCCGGCGGGGATGACCATGGTGTAGGGCGAGATGACGAGGTCGGCACCGGTCTTCTCTGCTGCTTCCACCAGCCGGGCGGTGTAGTCCGGGGCAATGTAGTCATCGCTGTCCACGAACTGGACGTACTTACCGCCGGCAAGCTTCAGGCCGAGGTTCCGGGTGTCGGACACGCCGGAGTTTGCCTTGTCCACCAGCAGGATGCGGCTGTCCTTTTTGCGGAACTCCTCGCAGACGGGCAGGCTCTTATCTTTGGAGCCGTCGTTGATGACGATGAGCTCGAGGTTCTTGTACTCCTGCCCGCAGATGCTTTCGAGACAGCGGCTCAGGTGGCTCTGGGCATTGTACACAGGGACGATGATGCTGACGAGAGGCATTTCCATAGCAGTTTCTCCTTCTGTTTTTTATAGCAATGATACTCCCGCCGGGCCGAAAAAGCAAGCGCCGGCGGCAGGCCCGAAAGGGGGCTTCGGAATGATATTTCATATCGCGGTGTGCAGCCCGGACAGCGTCCTCCGCAGCCGGGTGGAGCGGCAGTGTCTCGACTATTATGCCCGGCGGGACGACGCCTGCATCATCGAGCAGCTGGACAGTCCGGAGGCCCTGCTGACCCGGGACGACGCCGGGGAGCGGTACGAGCTGTATCTCATCGAGCTGCCGTCCACGGCAGCCGCCGCGTCGCTGCGGGCAGCGGCTGCACTCCGCAGCCGGGGGCGGCGCAGCCCGCTGGCTTTTCTGGCCCACACGCCCGCCCACGCCTACAGTGCCTACCGGGTGGACGCCATGCAGTATTTATTGCTGCCTGTCCCGCCGGAACAGCTGGACGCTCTGCTGGCCCGGGCCACCGAGCCGGAGTACGGCCCGGCCATCCCGGTAGCCACGGCGTCGGGTCTGCGGGTGCTGCCCTTCGCGGACATCGAATACCTCGAGTGTACCCACCATGTGGTGCATTTCCATCTCGCCAGCGGCGAGGATGTGCCGTCCCTGTCTGTCCGGGTGCCGTTCGCACAGGTGGCCCAGCCGCTTTTGGCGGATGAGCGCTTCGTCCAGCTTCATCGCTCCTATGTGGTCAATCTGGCGGCGGTGTCCCAGCTGGCGGCGGGTGAGTTCTGGATGCAGAGCGGCGCACGGGTCCCTGTTCCCCGCGGGCGGGAGCCTGCAGCCCGCACGGCGCTGAAAGATTATCTGGAAAAGCAGTTCCGATAAAGCAATGGGGAGGCCCAGAAGAGCCTCCCCATTGCTTTATAATTTTGTCCAGTCCAGCTGCGTCCAATCCGTTATGTACTGGTCGGCGAGGCGCTGCAATTCGGGCTTATCGGCAGCGCTGGTCTCATCCTCGATGTCGATGAGGTAAAAGCCGCACTGCCTGGCCGTACGGGTGGCGTAGACAGCGTCCTCGCAGACAACGGCGTCGGCGGGTTCGCTGCCGCCCAGCTGCTCGAGGACTTCGCGGAACACCTCGGGGTGGGCCTTGCTCTTTGCGCCCTGCGCGGTGTAGAAGAACTCGAAATAGTCTGCGACGCCCAGCCGGGTGAGCACTTCTTCGCACTGCTCTGCCCAGGTGTTGGAGCAGATGCACATCCGCACGCCCTCGGCTTTCAGCCGGGCCAGCATCTCCCGGACGCCGGGCTTCAGCTCAACTTTTTTGTACAGGTCCCGGATGACCTGCCGCATGGCAGGCTCGTAGTCCCGCAGGGTCAGGGGCAGATCGTAGGTGCGGATGAGATACTCCGCGCCCTCCACCATCCCCATGCTCAGCAGAACATCGTGGATGCCGGGTCTTGCGGTGCGGCCATAGCGGCGCAGCAGCTCCAGCGGTGCGCCCTGCCACACCACAGTCATGCTGTCGGTGAGGGTGCCGTCCATGTCGAAAATCCATTGCTTGCGGTGCATCTGTCGTCCTCCTGAATCGTTCTGGCAAGGTGAATTTATTATAGCACATTTTTTGTTACAAAAACAGAGAGAAATCTCCCGGGAAATATGCTATAATCTAGGCAAAACCGGAACACATCAAAGGAGGCAGAAAACATGGCGCAGAACAACACCCCCGTAAAGGCGCTGGTGCTGGCGGGCGGGGGCGCCCGCGGCAGCTATCAGGTGGGCGTCTGGCGGGCGCTGATCGAGCTGGGCTGGCGGCCCCAAATCATTACGGGTACCAGCGTCGGCAGCCTGAACGGCGCCATGTTCGCCCTCGACCTCTACGAGACGGCCCGGGACATGTGGCTGACCATCCGCAGCCAGGATGTGATGGAGCTGCCCGCCGAGGATGCGCCGCTTTCCGAGCTGCACGCATTTCTCAAAGACGCTGTGACTCAGGGCGGCATGGACGTCACTCCGCTGGAAGAGATCGTCGAGCGGGTGCTGGACGAAGAGAAACTCCGCAAAAGCCCCATCCGGCTGGGCCTTGTGACCGTGGAGCAGAAGACCCTCAAGGCCCGGGAGCTTCCGCTGGAAGACATCCCCGAGGGCAAGGTGAAAGACTACCTGCTGGCCTCTGCGGCCTGCTTCCCAGCCCTGCGGGCCCACACCATCGACGGGGTGTCTTACCTCGACGGCGGCTACCGGGACAATATGCCCACCGCGCTGGCCCAGAAGATGGGCGCAGAAGAGCTGGTCTGTGTGGACCTGGAGGGTGTGGGCATCACCCGCCCCAACCGCACCGGCCTGCCCACCACCCTCATCCGAAGCTACTGGGAGCTGGGCGACATCCTCCACTTCGAGCCCGCCACCGCCCGGCGGAACATCGAGCTGGGCTACCACGATACATTGCGGGCCTTCGGGCGGCTGCGGGGCTGCGCCTACGCTGTGGACAGCGGGGCTGAGAGCAGCGCGGATGCTGCCGCATTCCATGCGGCCTTCGAGGCCGTCCAGAAGGACGTGCGGGAAAAGCACCCCTCCACCCTGACGGCAGACGCTGCTCTCCTGCTGGCAAAACTCTCGGATGCAGAGCTTGCCCCGCTGGAAGCCGTGGCTGAGGACGTGGGCGTAGACCCCGCCCCCTACTACACCACCCGTACTTTGGGAGAAGCTTTCCTTGCAAAATGCGACTTCGAGCGCCTCAGGAGCTTCGAGCCGCTGTTCGAGGGTGAAGCAGGCCCGGCGCAGGCCGCGCGGGCCGCTCTGCTGCCCAACACCTTTTTGCAGGCACTGGTCTGCCGGGCGCTGACCGGCAGAGTGCCGCCGGAGGAGATGGAAACATGAAGGTATATAAGGGCTTTACCGCATCGCCCGGCCTCGTGCTGGGTCAGGTCAGCCGGCTGGACCGCCCGCCGCTGGTGTTCGGCGAGGGGCCTTTCCACCCCGAACAGGAAAAGCAGGCGCTGGAAGACGCCATCAAGGTCGCTCAGCAGGAGCTGGACGAGATGGCTGGCCGCGCCGCGCCCTCGGAGCAGGCCATCTTCCTGTTCCAGAGCATGATGCTGGAAGACGAGGGCTTCATGAATGAGGTGGCTTTCCAGATAAAAGCCGGCGTCGGTGCCGCCGAGGCAATGGACCGTGTGGGCCGCCGCTACGCCGCTCAGCTGGCCGCCATGAAGGACAACGCCTACATGCAGCTGCGGAGCGTGGACATCCTCGACGTGACCCAGCGCATCACCAACATCCTCTGCCACCGGCTCCGCAGCTGGCTGGCCCTCGACCACCCGGTCATCCTCGCGTCTGACCTGCTCATGCCCACCGATCTGTTCACCAGCCAAGCCGGCACTCTTCAATGTCTTCACGCCATCACTTCATTATCAAAGTTCCCTTCCCGAGGGCAGCGGCCAGAGCCATGCGGCCATCATCGCCCGCTCGCTGAACATCCCGGGTATCACCCAGGTGGGCGAAGATTTTCTGAAAGACTGCGACGGCCGCGAGGTCATCCTGAACGCCACCGAGGGTGAGTGCATCCTTGACCCGGATGCCGCCGCCCGGCAGAGAGCCATCACCTGCATCTGCGAGATGCAGCGCCAGAACGAGGAGCTGAACGCCCAGCTTGAGCTGCCCAACCGCACCCGGGACGGCAAAGAATTCGAGCTTCTGGCCAACTGCTTCGGCCCCGAGGACGTGGGGACCGCGATGGAGTCCGGCGCGTCCGGCGTGGGCCTGCTGCGCAGCAGCTACATGATGATGCCCGGCCACGCCATGGACGAGCAGGAGCAGTATCTGTTTTACACCTCCTGCCTCGCCGCCGCCAGGGGCAGGACGGTGACGGTGCGCACCTTCGACTTCGGTGCTGACCGCACCATGGCCGACGCCTATCAGGGCGTCCAGTCCTCCAAGCTGGGCCTGCGGGGCATCCGCAGCAGCCTGCGCAATCTGCCCCAGATGGCAGTTCAGATCTGCGCCCTCATGCGTGCCGCCACAAAAGGCCCGCTGCGGGTCATGTTCCCCATGGTGACAGACATCGAGGACTGGGATTCCGCCATGCAGGTGGTAGACCACTGCCGCCGCAAGCTCACCGAGCGGGGCGTGGAGTTCGAGCCTGACGTCCCCTTCGGCGTCATGCTCAGCGTCCCCGCCGCCTGCCTGACGGCAGAGGACTTCACGGCTCACGGCTGCCGGTTCTTCGTCATCGGCACCAACGATTTGACCCAGTACACCCACGCGGTGAGCCGGGAACTGGCCATTGCCGAGCACTACTACCGTCCCGCCAGCCCGGCCATGAAAAAGCTCATCGCCATGGTGGTGGACGCCGCCAGGAAAGCGGACATCCCCGTCACCATCTGCGGCCTCGCCGTCGGCAATGCCGTCAACGCGACCCAGTATCTCCACCTCGGCCTGCGCAGCTTCTCCATGAGCCCACAGAACCTGTTGACCATCAAAAAGGCCCTGCGGGATGCAGATGCAGAATAAATGAGAAACGGCGTCCCACCTCGGCGGGACGCCGTTTCTGATGTCAGAACTTATTCAAGATTCCCCGTCAGGGTCATGACGGCAGAGACGACGGCCAGCGGGGCCGTCTCACAGCGGAGGATGCGGGGGCCGAGGCCGACGGTCTTTGCGCCGGCTTTTGCGGCCATCTCAGCTTCCTCGGCGGCGAAGCCGCCCTCTGCGCCGGTGATGATGGCGATCTTCAGCTTTTCGCCATCGGCGGGCGTGGCCTCAGCCAGCAGCTGGCGCAGGGATGCGCCGCCGCACTCGTAGCAGAAGAGCACGAGGTCATACTGGTCGAGGCTGCGGCAGACGGCCCCGAAGTTGGGCAGCGGAAGGGCCACATCCGGCAGGATGCCCCGGCCGCACTGCTTGGCGGCTTCAAAGGCGATGCGGTTGTAGCGCTCGTTTTTCTGCTCTTCCTTCTTGGGTGCGGCCACGCAGTAGCGGCTGAAAAACGGGATGAAGTGGTCACAGCCCAGCTCGACGCCGTGGCGGATGACCTGCTCCAGCTTGTCCTGCTTGGGGTAGCCCACCAGCAGGGTGACGTCTACGGTGGGCTCTGCGGCGCTGGGGTAGCCCGGCTCCACGCTGAACTCCACCGTCTCGTCGCCGAAACCGGTGATGGTGGCAGTATACTCGACGGCGCTGCCGTCGCAGAGGATGACGGTGTCTCCCAGTTTGCCCCGCATCACGCGGGAGAGATGGTGGGCGTCGGCCCCCCGCAGCACGGCGGTGCCATCGGAAATTTCAGTGGTAAAATAACGGTGCGGCATATTTTTTGATCCTTTACATCTTAGGCTCCCCTCACAGGGGCAATAACGACGACCGCCGCCAGTGGCGGAAGCAGGGA
>ENA-OPCT01001236-OPCT01001236.1-human-gut-metagenome-genome-assembly--contig:-NODE-1236-length-11047-cov-2.080786_pt1 | contig 11047 bp, 7 predicted proteins | sample MGYA00241572_ERZ501495 | MGnify/ENA primary metagenome ERZ501495 (study PRJEB25962, sample SAMEA2042580) | human gut metagenome | biome: human gut; feature: human-associated habitat; material: faeces... | reverse complement strand
TTGCTCCGGCTCGTCGTGGTGTTCCTCAAATTGAGGTTACATTTGATATCGATGCTAACGGTATCGTTCACGTATCTGCTAAGGACCTCGGCACAGGCAAGCAGCAAGAAATCTCTATCACAGCTTCATCAAATATGAGCAAGGAAGATATTGATAAGGCTGTTAAGGAAGCTGAGCAGTTCGCAGAAGAAGATAAGAAGAAGAGAGAATCAGTTGACCTTCGTAACAATGCAGACCAAATGGTTTACCAGACCGAAAAGCTTATCAGCGAGGATGGCGACAAATTCTCAGCAGACGATAAGTCAGCTCTTCAAACTAAGGTTGACGCATTGAAGGAAGCACTTAAGGGCGACAATGAAGATGCAATCAAGTCGGCTCAAGAGGACCTTCAAAACAAATTCTACGAAGTTTCTCAGAAGCTTTATGAAGCAGCACAACAGGCACAGGGCGGTGCTCAGGCAGGCCCTCAAGGTGCAGGCTATAACCCGAATGCTCAGGCACAAGGCGGCGGTCAGGAATATACTGACGCTGACTACACCGAGGTAGACGACAACTAATATATAAACAGCATAAGGCTCCCTTAACAAGGGAGCTGTCAGCTACGCTGACTGAGGGATTTGCGGCTATCGTATCCGTTGGAAATTATCAATTAATTAAGAGGAAAACATTATGAATATTCTTGTGCTTGATGATGAGGCGGAAATTGCCGACCTTGTGGAGCTTTTTCTTAAAAATGAGGGATATAACGTATATAAATTTTATTCAAGCAGTGAGGCAATAAAATGCATTAATTCAACACCGCTTGATTTGGCACTTCTTGACGTTATGCTTCCCGATACAGACGGCTTTACCATACTTCGCACAATAAGAGAGGAGGGATATCGCTTTCCTGTTATTATGCTTACGGCTAAGGTGGAGGATAACGATAAAATTATCGGCTTGTCGCTCGGCGCTGACGATTATATTACAAAACCGTTTTCCGTTCTTGAGCTTATTTCAAGAGTCCGTGCAATCCTCCGCAGATGTTCTGTTGATGACAGACAGGATGTCATCAAGCTCGGTCAGATTGTTTTTGACGATTCCAAGCACATTGTAACAAGCTGCGGTGAGGAATGTAACCTCACCTTCAAAGAATACGAACTTTTAAAGTATCTTCTCAAAAATAAAGGTATGGCGCTTACCCGTGAAAATATCATTCTCAATGTGTGGGGATATGATTTTGAGGGCGAGAGCAGAACGGTTGATATGCACATTACAACCCTCAGGCAAAAACTCGGTAGCTGCGGAAACCTTATCAAAACCGTGAGAAATGTCGGATATAAGGCGGGGGAATAAAGTGAAACTGAGTAAAAAGCTTTTAAAAAACTTTTCGGTTATCGCTGTGGTGTCCATTCTTCTGACGGCTGTTTTTTCAACAGCCGCTTTCTGGTTTGTGTTCTCCGATGAACAGGAGGCAGAGGTTCGGCAATATACCGATAAAATCATCAGCGTTTATAATTCCGACAGCGAAATCGACCTTTCAAAATATTACGGGATAGGCGATTTTCGTGTTACTCTCATAAAAAGTGACGGTTCGGTTGTATCCGACAGCGTTGACACAGATGTTAATTCTATGCCGAATCACAGCGACCGCCCCGAATTTGAACAGGCAATCAAGGACGGCAACGGTTCAAGCCACAGAATGTCGGAAACTTTGAATAAAATAACATACTACTATGCAGAAAAAACCGCAGACGGTTCTGTAATCCGTGTTGCAAAGACAATTGACAGCATTTACGGAATTTTTCTTTTTGTTATTCCGTCAATTCTTATAATTATGATAGGTGTATTTGTTGTCTGTACAATTCTGGCAAAGCGCTCCACAAAGAAAATCATTGAACCGATTAAGGAAATGGCGGACAACGGCAACGGCTCGCCGTATGATGAGCTTTTGCCGCTCTCACAGAAAATTGCAAGCCAGCAAAGACAAATCAAGCGTCAGATGCGCAGACTGCAGTTTGAAAAGGATAAAATTTCAACGCTTATCGAAAATATGGCGGAGGGCTTTATCCTTATTGATGTTGACAAAAAGGTGCTTATGAGCAATTATTCGGCGTCAAAGCTTCTCGGTGCCGATGATGACGGTGTTATCGACAAAACTTTGATTGCGTTTTCACGCAACGAGGTTCTTAACGATTGCGTTGACAAGGCTCTTTCGGGCGAAAGTAAAAACGGCGACACAACCGTAAAAGGAAGAGCATTGCAGATTATCACCAATCCTGTTTATTCAAACGGCGAAAAAAACGGTGCAATCTGTCTTATTATTGATGTTTCGGCTAAGAAAAAGGCTGAAAAAATGCGCCGTGAATTTACGGCAAATGTAACTCACGAGCTGAAAACTCCGTTGACTTCAATTTCGGGCTATGCGGAAATCATTGCAAGCGGTCTTGTAAAGCCCGATGATATCCCGAATTTTGCAAATAAAATTCACAAGGAATCGGGCAGACTTCTCTCTCTTATAAGCGATATCATGGAGCTTTCACAGCTTGACGAAAAATTCAGCGATGAAGAATTTGCCCCTGTTGACCTTGCAGGGGTTGCAGCCGAGGTTGCCGAGGATCTCCGTTCAAATGCCGAAAAGCACGGAATTACAATCACTGTTGATACAAAAACTGCCGTCATAAACGGAAACCGTAATCAGATTTACGAACTTATCTACAATCTTTGTGACAATGCAATCCGTTATAATCGTGAAAACGGTTCGGTAAAAATCATAACAGGTGATGACAATGAACATCCGTTTGTTAAAGTTGCCGACACGGGAATCGGTATCCCAGAAAAGCACCACAAGCGTGTGTTTGAACGCTTTTACCGTGTTGACAAGAGTCGTTCAAAGGAAACAGGCGGCACGGGTCTTGGACTTGCAATTGTCAAGCACATTACCGAAAGACACGGCGGAGAGATTTCTCTTGAAAGCAGTGAACAGGGAACAACATTTACCGCAATGTTCTGATGTGAATATTTTTACAATCTTTTGCAGAGAAAATAAATTTCAAGCGGTGCTGTGCATACTATATTGTGCAGTGCCGCTTTTTTATTGCTCAAACAATACAATTTCACGAATCTTACATAAAAAATGCCGTGTTTCGACAAATTTCAAAGATAATCACCAAGCTTTCAGACTTTACAAATTCTTTACAATTCATTGACAATCCTATGACTTTAGTTTAATATTATTGATGATAAAGGAGAGTATGTATTTATGGATTTGTTTATGGTTTTACAACTGCTCTGCGGTCTGGCGCTCTTTTTGTTCGGTATGAATTCAATGGGCGATGGTCTTGAGAGCCTTTCCGGCGGTAAGCTTGAAAAAACTCTGGAAAAAATGACTAACAGCACCATGAAAGGATTCATTCTCGGTGCGGCTGTTACTGCGGTGATTCAGTCCTCTTCGGCAACAACCGTTATGGTTGTCGGCTTTGTAAACTCGGGAATTATGAAACTCCGCCAGGCAATCGGTATTATTATGGGTGCCAATGTCGGCACAACAATCACTTCTTGGATTCTCAGCCTTTCGGGTATTGAGGGCGACAGTTTGGTTATGCAGCTTTTAAAGCCGTCGTCTTTCTCTGCCGTGTTTGCCTTTGTAGGAATTATTCTTCTTATGTTCTGCAATTCGGAAAAGAAGAAGCATCTCGGCACAATTTTCCTCGGATTCGGTATTCTTATGGTTGGTATGGATCAGATGAGTGCGGCTGTTGAACCGCTTTCGGATGATCCGACATTCACAGGCTTCCTCACACTCTTTAACAACCCTGTATTCGGTATTCTTGCCGGCGCATTGCTGACCGCAATTATACAAAGCTCAAGCGCCTCTGTCGGTATTTTGCAGGCATTGTCCAAAACAGGTGCAATCAGCTATTCAATGGCAATCCCGATTGTTATGGGACAGAATATAGGCACTTGCGTAACCGCACTTATTTCCTGTATCGGTGCAAAGAAAAACGCAAAGCGTGCCGCATTTGTACATCTTTACTTCAATATTATCGGCACACTCGTAATTTGTGCATTGTTCTACGGTTCTAACCTCTTTATCAACTACGGTTTCCTTAATGATATCGTAGGTCCCGAGAACATTGCGGTTATCCACACAGCATTCAATTTGCTTGCAACTGCAATTCTTCTTCCGTTCAACAAGTATCTTGAAAAGCTTGCCTGCCTTACAATCAAGGATAAGGAAGAGGATTCGGATGTTCCGTTCCTTGATGAGCGTTTTCTCAACACTCCCTCTGTTGCAACAGAGCGTGCAAAGTCACTTGCTGAAAAAATGGCTCGTCTTTCTGAGGGTACGCTCCTCGGCGCACTTGAACTTGTTGACCATTATGACGAAAAGGTTGCGGAAACAATTCATGAAAACGAAGATATGATTGATTCCTATGAGGATGTTATTTCAACATATCTTGTAAAGCTCAGTTCCAAACAGCTTTCGGCTGACGACAGTAAAACTATTCAGCTTATTCTTCACACAATCGGTGATTTTGAGCGTATCAGCGATCATGCGGTAAGCATTGTAAAGGTTGCTCAGGAAATTCACGAAAAGAACATTTCGTTCTCAAAAGAGGCGAAAGCAGGACTTGCCGTTATGATTGACGCACTTCGTGAAATTATCAACAACGCTACTGTTGCTTTTGTTGATAATGACCTTGCACTTGCCTCAAAGGTTGAACCGCTTGAACAGGTTATCGACCGTCTGCGTGACAAGCTTAAAGACGCCCATGTTAAGCGTCTTACTAACGGTACCTGTACAATCGAACTCGGTTTTGTATTCTCTGACCTTATCACAAATATTGAGAGAGTTTCCGACCATTGCTCAAACATTGCAATCGGTGTTATTGAAATCAATCGCAACGGCTACGACGCACACGAATATCTTCACGAACTCAAAAATTCCGATGATATTCAGTACAACGCAGATTACAAGGCTTACAAGCAGAAGTACACACTTCCAAAGGAAGCTTTGTCTGTAAGAGAGGTTTCCGTAGGCGTTCCCGTAAACTAAACAAATCTTTTTATAAAATTTAGGGTTGCAGAAAAACGAAAGGTTTTTCTGCAACCCATTTTTTTGCGTGTGAAAGATTTACCTGCGGATTTTTATGCGGTCAGCTTTCGATTTCATTAAATACGAAAAAATCCGAGAAGAATTGCAAAGTAATGGAACACACTTCCCGCAACCGTGAATAAGTGCCATATCGAGTGAAAATATTTTACCCTTTTAATTGCGTAAAATATAATCCCCACCGTGTAGAATACTCCGCCTATTATGAGGAAGATTCCCGAAATTGACGGCATATGTTCCATAAGCGGTTTTATTGCAAAGATTATTACCCAACCCATTCCTATGTAGCAGAATATTGACGGAATCCTTGCTTTTTCAAGGTTGATTGAGTTCATAACTATTCCGAAAATTGCCGATGTCCACACAATTCCGAACAGAATCCAACCGGTCACACCATTGAGGTAGTAAAGAGTAATCGGCGTGTATGTTCCTGCAATCAGCAGAAAAATCGTGTTGTGATCCATTATTCGGAAAAATGCTTTTACCTTTTCGTTTGTGAAAGAATGATACAGAGTTGACATTGTGTAGAGTATGATGAGCGATGCACCGTAAATGCATGAGCTGACAACACCCCACGCATTTGTGTGGATTGTCGCCGTAACGATAAGCACAACCGTTCCCGCAATCGACAGACCTGCACCGATTCCGTGTGATACAGAGTTGAAAATTTCTTCCCCGAGTGTATATTTTCTTTTGAACTTTGCCAAGATGAACCTCCAAAAAATAATCTGTACTAATATTATAAATCATTCCTACGCATATTCAAGATGATTCGTAATGCAAAATATTTCAATAGATTTTACATTTCATCAAAAATGGTTTCTGTTATCCAAAATTCGCAGATTTATTGGTTTTTAATTCAAACTTGTTGAATTTTTATAACATATTGACACAAGAATATTTTGTGGAGTATAATTTGCTTAATTTATTTGGCTATAGGAGGAGCGCTTATGCTCAGAATAGAACATTTAACTAAAAAATACGGTGACAAAAAGGCTGTTGACGATTTGTCACTTCATATTCAAAAAGGCGAGATTTACGGCTTTATCGGACACAACGGTGCAGGAAAGACAACAACAATCAAATCCTGCTGTGGAATTCTCAACTTTGACGAGGGCGAAATCTATGTTGACGGTGTGTCGGTAAAAGAAAAACCTCTCGAATGTAAGCGCAAAATTGCTTACATTCCCGACAATCCCGATTTGTATGAGTTTATGACAGGTATTAAGTACCTCAATTTTATTGCCGATATTTTCGGAATCAGCCAGTCTGACCGTCAGGCAAGAATCAGTAAATATGCTGAAATGTTTGAAATTAAAAATGCACTTGCTCAGACAATTGACGGCTATTCTCACGGTATGAAACAAAAACTTGCAATTGTTTCCGCACTCATACATAACCCCAAGCTTATCATTATGGATGAACCTTTTGTAGGTCTTGACCCAAAATCATCCCACCTTCTCAAAACTTTGATGAGAGAGATGTGCGATAACGGCGGTGCGATTTTCTTCTCAACCCATGTGCTTGAAGTTGCCGAAAAGCTTTGCGACAAGGTTGCTATCATCAAAAGCGGCAAACTTATCAAGTCGGGTACAATGGATGAGGTTAAGGGCGATGATTCGCTTGAAGATGTATTCCTTGAACTGGAGGAGAAAGATGCTTAAAACCTTAATTAAACTCCAATTTCAAAAGGCACTTGCACGGTACACCGCAAATTCGTCAAACAAGAAAAAGAACGGCAAAAAAAGTTCGTTTAACTCACCGGCTGTTTATCTTGCTCTTCTCGCTTTTGTCGGTGTTGTATTTGCATTTATGTTCTACAATATGTTCAGCATGATGGCACCTATGCTTGCAACATCGGGATTCAGTTGGTTGTATTTTCTCTATGTTATGGGTGCGTCGTTTGTAATCAGCACAATAGGCTGTATTTTCCTTTCGCTCTCACAGCTTTATGAGGCAAAGGATAATGAACTTTTGCTTTCAATGCCTATTCCGCCTCGCAGTATTCTCTTTTGCAGAATGTTGCCACTGTATGCACAAAATCTTCTCTTTTGTGCACTTGTACAGGTCCCTGCTTTTGCGGCCTATGCAACAAATGTGTCTGTTTCGGCTTCGCTTGTAGTAAGTCAGATTGTGATTCTGCTTTTAGTTCCGCTTTTAAGCCTGAGCGTTTCGTGCATTCTCGGCTGGCTGATTGCATTTGTAACATCAAGGACAAGACATAAAAATGTTGTGACAATCGTATTTTCACTTGTTTTCTTTGCACTGTATTTTTACCTTTATTATCAGGCAGAGGACCTTGTAAAAACACTCGCTGCAAATTCAATTGGCATCGGTGCAAATATAATGGACAGTGCATATCCGCTTTATCTCACAGGACTTGGCGCATCGGGCGACTTGTTGCCGCTTTTTGGTGTTGCTGTCGTAATTATTGCGTTCTTTGCAATTGTTTATGCGGTGCTTTCTCACAGCTTCATAAAGCTTGCAACAGCGAAAAAGGGTGCGAAGAAAGCCGTGTATAAGGAGAAAACCCTGAAAGTAAGTTCTGCATCAAAGGCGCTTTTACGCAAAGAAAGAATGATGTTCACAGGCAACGCGACCTATATGCTTAACAGCGGACTCAGTGCGTTAATTATGGTAGGCGGAACAATTTATGCGGTGTTCCAGCTTAATACGCTGAAGCAATTTCCAAGTACATTGATTGAAATGATTTCAGTATATCTTCCACTTGTGATTGCCTTTGTGATTTCAATTGGACCGATTTCTGCGGCATCAATTTCAATGGAGGCAAAGAACCTCTGGCTTATGCAGTCGCTTCCTGTATCACCGTTGCAGGTGCTTACGCAAAAGCTGAAACTTCACTTTATTGTAAACGGCATTGTTTCACTTGTACCCTCGGTTGTTCTCTCAATAATGCTCGGAATGAAACCGGTTAATATTATTATCACAATTCTTATTCCGATAATTTTCTCGTTGTTCTCGGGACTTCTCGGACTTATGTTTGACCTGAAAAAGCCAAAGCTTGACTGGAATACAACCGCTGAGGCAGTAAAACAGAGTGCAAGCGTTATGCTTTCATTGTTGATTTCAGTCCTTGCCGTATGCGTACCTGCTATTGCGTATCCGGTTCTTCTCAGCTTTGAAATTGAAATTTCGACAGAAATTTTCCTCGCCTGCACAGCATTTTATTTTATCCTCATCAGCCTTCCGGTTTGGTTTTGGATTAAGAATAAAGGCACAAAGGTTTTTGCAAATCTTTAAAATAAAAATCTAATACATTTTTTTAGAACAGCCTTTTGGCTGTTCTTTTTTTACACAGTTATGTTCTAAAAAATAACAATTATTGATTATTTGCACAAAAAGCTCTTTACAAATAAAACAAATTGTACTATTATTAAATAAAATAATTGTATGAGGTGACAATAGATGAGAAAATTTAGAACATTAGCTGTTGCGGTAACACTGGGATTGCTCCTTACATTTTCGGGATGTTCCCAAGCATCAGAGTCAAGCAATACTGTTGATGACATTGTTTCGTCTGTTTTTGAAGACGAAACAACTGCCGAAGTGACTACGGAAGAGCCGACAACCGAAGAACCTACAACGGAAGAGCTGACCACCGAGAAACTGACTGAAAAGCCTACAGAAAAACCTACTCAGAAACCCACTAAAAAACCTGTAAAAAAGGTTGTAGAAAAGCATGAGGATAAGTCGTCACAGGCTGAAACAACGCTCGAATTTACAAATGTTACATCAAGCGTAAGTGCAGGTTCGTTTGCGAGCGTTAGTATTCACGGCGCTCCAAACACAACATATTCAATCACAGTTGTGTATAACAGCGGAATATCAACGGCAAGCGGACTTGAAGATGTTACTTCCGACAGCAATGGCAACGCATCGTGGTCTTGGAAAGTCGGCACAAGAACAAAATCGGGAACTTATCCGATAACCGTTTCAGGCGGCGGTCAGAGTGAGAGCACTTCATTCAGTGTTTATTAAGGAGAATATTATATGATTGATGATGAATTTCAAATTTCACATATTTATAAAAAAACAAAGTCAAAAAGAAAATTATTAATTTTACCACTTTTTATTGTTAGTATGGCTTTATTAGTTCTTTTGTTTGCCAATTGCAGTGGAAGACCAGCAGATATTTCTGAAGAAACATATAAGGCTGGTTCAAAGGCAATTGAAATTGTCGATAATTATTTAGACTATAATCTTTCAAAAGATGATGCTTATTATATGTTAAGTGATATTTGTTCAAGAAATTCTTCGAGTAAAATAGAAGTATATATTAGAAGTATTTGTTCTGGTTTAGAGGCAAATATGCCTGAATCAACAATTTTGGAAAGACGAAATAGTTTGGCTGAAAAAATAGGTCAGGGAAAAAGATAGATGAATAAACCTCCGAAAATTTGCAGATAATATTTGCAGAATGTTTCGGAGGTAATTTTTATGAGTAATAATATGGACTTGGGTTATGAGATGTTTTGCTATCAGTGTGAGCAGACTGCGAACGGAAAGGGTTGCACACGGCTCGGTGTTTGCGGAAAAACTCCCGAAATTGCAAATCTTCAGGATTTACTTATCTTTCAGCTGAAGGGCATAAGCTGTTACGGCAAGGTGCTTATTGAAAAAGGTCAGCACATTGACAAGGACATTGTTCTCTTTGTGGAAAACTGCCTTTTTACAACGCTGACGAATGTAAACTTTGATGCCGATGTGCATGTGTCGCTTTTGCGTGAATCTCAGCAAATCAAGGAAAAACTTCGTGAAGTTGTGGGCGAAATCAAAAATCATACTCTGCACGCAACCTACAATCTTCCCGAAACAAAGTCGGAAATGCTCAAAGACGCACCGCTTGCGGGAATTATGTACGAAAAGTCGCTTGACCCCGACATCCGCTCTTTAAGACAGACAATTGTTTACGGTCTCAAAGGCATAAGCGCCTACGGTCATCAGGCTCGTGAACTCGGCTATTTCAGCGATCAGGTTGACGATTTTTACATCACTGCACTTGAGGCGACAACGGATGATTCGCTCACGGTTGAGGAGCTTATCAGAATGACGATGAGAACGGGTGAAAATGCTCTTGAAGTTATGAAAAAACTTGATGAAGCAAACACTGAAACCTACGGCAATCCGTCACCGCACAAGGTTGATGTTCACATCAAAAAAGGTCCGTTTATTATTGTGTCTGGTCACGATTTGAAAGACCTTGAAATGCTCCTTGAACAGTCAAAGGGCAAGGGCATAAATGTTTATACTCACGGCGAAATGCTGCCGTGTCACGGCTATGACGGTTTAAAAAAATATCCGCATCTTATCGGCAATTTCGGCGGTGCATGGCAAGATCAGCAAAAGCAGTTTGACAATATCCCCGGTTGTATTCTTATGACGACAAACTGCCTTATGCGGCCGAGAGATTCGTACAAAGACAGAATTTACAGTACAAATGTTGTCGGCTGGGAGGGTGTTAAGCACATCGGCAAAAAGGAAAACGGCGACAAAGATTTCAGCGAAATTATTCAGCAGGCAATTGAACTCGGAGGTTTTAAGGAAGATGTTGAACCGCACGAAATTCTTGTGGGATTCGGTCATCACGCTACGCTTTCATATGCCGATAAAATTGTCGAGGCCGTCAAAAGCGGAAAAGTCAGACACTTTTTCCTTATTGGTGGTTGTGGCGGTGCAAGACCGGGCAGAAATTACTACACGGAGTTTGCTGAAAATGTGCCGAAAGACTGCATAATTATGACGCTCGCTTGCGGAAAATACCGCTTTAACAAGCTCGAATTCGGTGACATCGACGGCTTGCCGAGATTACTCGACATCGGTCAGTGCAACGATGTTTACTCCGCAATCTGCATTGCCGTAGCACTTGCCGATGCGTTTGCTCCTAAAATATGGGCTTGGAAAGAGTATAGGATTAAAAATATCAAGCGGGAT
>ENA-OPCT01001231-OPCT01001231.1-human-gut-metagenome-genome-assembly--contig:-NODE-1231-length-11067-cov-3.769252_pt1 | contig 11067 bp, 11 predicted proteins | sample MGYA00241572_ERZ501495 | MGnify/ENA primary metagenome ERZ501495 (study PRJEB25962, sample SAMEA2042580) | human gut metagenome | biome: human gut; feature: human-associated habitat; material: faeces... | reverse complement strand
CACCGAGCACGGCGGCTACTCCATCTTCACCGGTGTTGGCGAGCGCTCCCGTGAGGGCTGCGACCTCTGGGGCGAGATGAACGCCTCCGGCGTCCTGAACAAGACCGCGCTGGTCTTCGGCCAGATGAACGAGCCCCCAGGAGCCCGTATGCGGGTGGCGGAGACCGGCCTGACCATGGCCGAGTATTTCCGCGAGGAGACCCACAAGGACGTGCTGCTTTTCATCGACAACATCTTCCGTTTCGTGCAGGCCGGCTCTGAGGTCTCCGCTCTGATGGGCCGTATGCCCTCGGCTGTCGGCTATCAGCCTACGCTGGCCAACGAGCTGGGCGCTCTGCAGGAGCGTATCACCTCTACCCGCGACGGTTCCATCACCTCGGTGCAGGCCGTCTACGTCCCCGCTGACGACCTGACCGACCCCGCTCCCGCTACCACGTTTGCACATCTGGACGCAACCACCGTCCTGAGCCGTAAAATCGTCGAGCAGGGCATCTATCCCGCTGTGGACCCGCTGGCTTCCACCTCCCGCATTCTGGAAGCCGACATCGTGGGCGAGGAGCACTACCGCGTGGCCCGCAAGGTGCAGGCAACGCTGCAGCGCTATCAGGAACTACAGGACATCATCGCCATTCTGGGCATGGACGAGCTGGGCGAGGAAGACAAGCTCACCGTCACCCGTGCGCGTAAGCTGCAGAAGTTCCTGTCCCAGCCCTTCTCGGTGGCTGAGAACTTCACCGGCCTGCCCGGCAAATATGTGCCGCTGGCCGAGACGGTCAAGGGCTTTGCCGCCATCGTGGACGGCAAGTGCGACGACCTGCCCGAGTGGGCCTTCTTCAACGTAGGCACCCTCGACGACGCCCGCAAGAAGGCAGCGGACAAGCTGGCGGAGGAAAAAGGCGGTGAGGCCTGATGAACAGCTTCATCCTCAACATCACGGCTTCCAGCGGTGAGTTCTATCAGGGCAGCTGCGAGAGCATGGTGCTGCCCGTGAAGGACGGCGTCTACGGTGTTCAGGCCGGCCACAGCCCGGTGCTGGTGGCTATCCACATGGGGATGCTCAAGTTCACTGTGGACGGCGAGACCCGCGAGATTCTGGTCGGCGACGGCATCGCTGAAGTGACGCCCACCTTCGTGCTTCTGCTGGTGGACAGCGCCGAGCGCCCCGAGGACATCGACAAGAACCGTGCCGAGGCTGCCCGCATCCGCGCCGAAGAGCGCCTGCAGCATAAGCAGAGCATGCACGAGTATTACCAGACCAAGATCGCTCTGGACCGCGCTATGCAGCGTCTGCAGACTGCCGCGAAGTATAAGCGTTAAAACTTCCCTCCTAAACGATATTTCTCCATTTTTCTCCATAAACAAAGGGCCTGCCTGTCCATTTTACGGATGGGCGGGCTCTTTTTTTGCGTTCCTCTCTTGACAGCGGTGCGGCGAAGTGATATGATTTTGGTATCAAAAAGAAACGCTTCCGACCCCATAAGGAGGGAACTGTTATGGAAGAGAAAATTTTGAACGCCCGCAAAAACGGCATGGCGGTACTGCTGCTCACCCTGCTGGGCTATGCGGCATCCATTGCCCTGTTCGTTTGCAGCGTCCTGCTGCTGGAGGACGACCGGCTGCTGCCGGGCATCCCGTTGCTGATTTTGTCCATTGGCTATTGGATCGCAGGCATTTTTCTGTTCTGCGGCCTGAAGGTACTCAAGCCCCAGGAGGCTCTGGTGCTTACCCTTTTTGGCGATTATGTAGGCACCCTGAAGGGCCAGGGCTTTTACTGGGTAAATCCCTTCTGCGCCGCCGTCAACCCTGCCGCAGGCACCCGGCTGAGCCAGAGCGGGGACGTGACCAGCAAGGAGAGCGGCGCAGCCGCCCTGCTGAGCGTCAGCGGCCAGAACAGCCAGCTCGCCTCAAGCAGCGTAAGCAAAAAGATCTCCCTGAAGATGATGACCCTGAACAACTCCCGGCAGAAGATCAACGACTGTCTGGGCAACCCGGTGGAGATCGGCATCGCCGTGATCTGGCGGGTCACCGACACTGCCAAGGCGGTGTTCAATGTGGACAACTACAAGGAGTACCTCTCCCTCCAGTGTGACAGCGCCCTGCGGAACGTGGTGCGGGTGTACCCCTACGATGTGGCCCCCAACGTGGACACCACCGGAGACGGCGTGGCCGACGAGGGCAGCCTGCGGGGCTCCTCGGAGGTGGTGGCGGCCCGCATCCGGGACGAGATCCAGAAAAACGTGGCTGAGGCAGGCATCGAGGTGGTGGAGGCCCGGATCACCTATCTGGCCTATGCGCCGGAGATCGCTGCAGTGATGCTCCAGCGCCAGCAGGCCAGCGCCATCATCGACGCCCGCAAGATGATCGTGGACGGCGCCGTGGGCATGGTGGAGATGGCACTGGACCGGCTGAGCGAAAACAAAGTGGTGGAGTTGGATGACGAACGTAAAGCGGCCATGGTCTCCAACCTGCTGGTGGTGCTCTGCGGCAACCGGGACGCACAGCCCATCGTGAACAGCGGCAGCCTGTACTGATGGCAGAGCCCAAAAAGCAGATCCCCCTGCGCCTGAACGCAAAGCTCTACGAGGCCCTTGCCGCATGGGCTGAGGACGATTTCCGCTCGGTGAACGGGCAGATCGAGTATCTCCTCACCGAGTGTGTGCGTCAGCGCAAAAAGAACGGCCGGTACGTCTCCGATCAGATCGACCTGCCGCCGGAGCTGGATATTGAATGACCCTGCTCCCCTCCGGGGGCAGGCCTTGCAAAAACGCCGATGGTATATCGGCAGGGAGGATGACTATGACAGTAGGTATGGTACCCGGGGCAAGCATCGCAGGCATGGTGTTTTCGCTTGTCGTTTCCTTCGCACTTCCCATAGGCCTCTTCGTTTACGCAAAGAAGAAGCTGGGCGCGAAGACTGCACCGTTCTTTATCGGGTGCGGCGTTTTCTTCGTGATGGTGCTGATGCTGGAAGCTGCTATCCATCGCATCGTGTTCCAGCTGGCCGGAGAAGCGCTGACCGGAAGCGTGATCCTATACGCAGTCTATGGCGGCCTGATGGCAGCTCTTTTTGAAGAGACCGGTCGTTACATCGCCATGAGGTTTCTGGTGAAGCCGCTGGATTTTCCGAATGCCTTTATGTATGGTGCCGGACACGGCGGCGTGGAGGCAATGCTTCTGTGCGGCGTGGCATCTATCAGCAACGTCGCAAGTGCCGTGATGATAAATTCCGGTACCATGTCTGCACAGCTGGCGACTCTTGACGCAGAGAAGGCGGCAGACACGGCAGCGGCTCTTTCGGCGCTGTGGACGACTCCGAGCCTGACGTTTTTTGCAGGCGGCGTAGAGCGGATCATTGCGGTGGTGCTCCATCTGAGCCTTTCGATTCTGGTGTTCCAGTCCATCCGCAAAAAGTCCCAGAAAGACCTGCTCAATGCGTATCTGTTCCACTTTGTCGTCGACTCGCTGTCCGTTCTGCTCAGTGCAGTGGCATCTGTCTGGGTGGTGGAGCTTGTCGTTGCACTCGTGACCGGCGGGGCTGTCCTAATGGCAAAGTATGCCTGTATGGAAGAGTGAACGCGCGGAAATATCCTTGATATATAGTATACGAAAGTCCCCTCTTCGTCACGGTTCTTGCTCCAATGACGAAGAGGGGACTTTCGTTTTCTGTTATTTTTTCTCGTGGTCGGCCCATCCGCTGGACTGGATGACTTCGCCGTCCGGGGTACACCAGAGGGCTTCCACGCCGTCGAGGGACTCGATGAGCTTCTGGCCATCCTCAAGGGACATACAGAACAGGCCGGTGGTGAGGCAGTCGGCTGCGCCGGAGTCGGGGGAGAGGACGCTCACGCTGTCAAAGTAGCGGGCGGGCCAGAGGGTGTCCGGGTCGATGAGGTGGTGGTAGCGCACGCCGTCCACGACGTAGTAGCGCTGGTAGTTGCCGCTGGTGACGAGAGCCATGTCGCTCATGTTGACACCGGAGACGTAGGAAGAGCTGGCGGTGTAGACGTCCGAGGCGTTCCACGGGTTCTCCACGCCGCCCGACCACTGGGAGCCGTCGGGCTTTGTGCCGATGGCGCGGAGGTTGCCGCCCACGCTGATGAGGGCGCTTTTCAGGCCCCGGGCCTCAGCGGCCTGTGCCACCATCTCCACGGCGTAGCCCTTGCCCACGCTGCCCACGTCGAGGGACATATCCGGGTCGGAGAGGTAGACGGTCCTGGCGTTTTCGTCGATGACGAGGTTGGAGATGTCGCAGTGCCGGGCGGCGGTATCCAGCGCCTCCTGTTCGGGCAGCTTGTTGTCCGCCTCGTTCGTGTTGGCTTCGGCGGCCTCGCGGTAGTCGTGCCAGATGCGGAGGACGCTGCCCATGGCGATGTTCAGCTTGCCGTTTGTGGTGTCGTACATCTGCCGGGCCAGTTCCAGCATCCCGAGGATCTTATCGTCCACCTGAACGGGTGCGACGCCGGCGTTGTCGTTGATGGTCTTGACATTCACCACGCCGTCATAATCGTTGTAGATGTCGTAGAGACGGTGGTATTCCAGCAAGTCGGTGTGGAGGGCGTCCATCTGACGGGAGAACTCCTCCTCGCTGTCGCAGTAGGCGATGACCTGCGTGACAGTGTCGAAGGCATCATAGAAGATGGTGCTGTACCGCTGGGCGTCGGCGCTCACGCCCGAAGAGGCGGGTTTCTGGGCCGAGCCGCAGGCGGTGAGGACGCCGAGGCAGAGCGCCCCGGTCAGCAGAGCGGAAACGAAACGCTTGATGCTCATGCCTGCTCCTTTGCCGTAGCGGTGAAGGCGGCATGCTCTTCCGACAGGTGGGCCAGCAGGTCGCCGAAGACCCAGTTCTTGTTGGACAGGGTGACCACGGCCTTGAGGGGGATGTTCACCTGTGCCTGCTTCATGAGGTCCAGCAGGGTGTCGAGGTCTTTCTCCTTGAAGTTCGCCAGCACCAGTGCGGGAGGATATGCGCCCGGTTCCAGCACGAGGGTGCGGGAGACTTTCACCTCCACCTCGCCCAGCAGCTGGGCGACGGTCTTGCCCGCGTCGGCAGGGGAGACGAGGAGCAGCTTCATGCCGAAGGCGGGAGCCATCCCCTCGAGGATGCCCCGGTCAGCGGCGGACAGATTCCAGCCCAGCGCCAGCGGAACGCCGGCGTTCTGGTTGCGTGCGATATGTGCTTTCATAGTGTGAACCTCTTTCTTTCAGAGTGAAGCTTTTTGTAAATACACTATAGTATAGCACAGATAACAGGAAAAGAAAACGACTGCCGACCCTTTTTGCAAAGCGGGCGGCAGTCGAACAAGAAAGACGCTATTGTATTTTGTCAAAAGTTGTGATATTCTGAAACTGCCGTCAGAAATGGCGGCAGGCACTGTCTGCAAATGCAGGTGGTCACGCTCCTCCGGCCAAGCGCCAGTGGAGACGAAAATCTTTTTGCTTCCCCTGACGCGAGAGCGAAAGGGGGGATGTTCTATGACGCTGAGTGAAGTTATTCAACTGCTTGCCCTGATTGGCGGAGCAGTTTTTGTGACCTTTCAGATTACATGGACGATTTCCAACGGCAAAAAGAAATGACCGCCCATGCCTCTCCAAGCAAGCGGTCATTCTTTTTGACTTAATGCCGGAAGAGCGCTGACCATTTGCTGGACAGTGCCTTCTTTATTTGTAGTATAATCGTTTCAGCGTGAATTGTCAACGCTGAAAGCGTAACTTAGTTCATCTTCTTGCCGAAGAACTCCACTTCCTTACGGATGAAGCCCATCAGCTCATCGAACTGGTCGGGAGTCAGGCTCTGCGCGCCGTCGCACTTGGCCTTAGCGGGGTCGTTGTGGACTTCGATCATCAGGCCGTCGGCACCGGCGGCGACAGCGGCCTTGGCCAGCTGAGGCACCATCCATGCGTGGCCGCAGGCGTGGCTGGGGTCTACGATGACGGGCAGGTGGGTCATCTTATGAAGCATGACCACGCCGGCGAGGTCGAGGGTGTTGCGCATACTGGTCTCAAAGGTGCGGATGCCGCGCTCGCAGAGAATGACGTTCTCGTTGCCCTCGGCCATGATGTACTCAGCGCTCATGACGAACTCCTCGAGGGTGTTGGCGAGGCCGCGCTTGAGCAGGACAGGTTTTTTCTGACGGCCTACAGCCTTGAGCAGTTCGAAGTTCTGCATATTGCGGGCACCCACCTGGATGAGGTCTACGTTCTCGAAGAGGGGCAGATGTTCGGTGTTCATGATCTCGGTGACGATGGGGGAGCCGGTGGCACGGCGGGCCAGCTTGAGCAGGTCGAGACCCTCGCTGCGCATCCCCTGGAAGGAGTAGGGGGAAGTGCGGGGCTTGAACGCACCGCCGCGCAGCAGGGAAGCGCCGGCTGCCTTGACGCGCTGGGCACAGTAGGTGATCTGCTCTTCGCTCTCGATGCTGCAGGGGCCGGCCATGACAGCGATCTTCTCCTTGCCGCCGATCTTCACGCCGCCGCAGTCGATGACGGAATCTGCCGGGTGGAACAGGCGGTTAGCACGCTTATAGGGGGCGGAAACACGGGTCACGTTGTCGATCCAGGGGTTGGCGAGGACGTCGCGCTCGTCGATCTTGGTGGTATCGCCCACGAGGCCGAAGACATTGTAGTCCTTGCCGGTGATGAGGGTGACGTCGAGGCCCTGCTTTTCGAAGCGGTCAACGATTTTCTCGAGTTCTTCCTTCGGGGTACCCTTTTTGGTGGAGATGATCATAAGATTTTTCCTTTCTATCCTTCTTTTCCACGCCCTCTTTGCTCCGCTTTCCAGCAGAAGAGAGTCGATTTTTACATCACTAAATGGGTGTGCGCACTGCCGTCCAGCCGCAGCAGCTGGGCCAGATAGGCGGCAGCGTGGAGATAGCCGCTGATGCCCTCGCCGATGAAGTGGCCCTGACAGCCGAACGAGACGATGTCCGTCTTGCGGAAGGACTCGTGCTCGTCGGGCTCGCTGAGCAGCACTTCCACGGCAGGCACACCGCAGAGGCGCAGCGCGTCGAGGATGGCGACGCTGTAGTGGGCGTAGCCGCCCGGGTTCAGGATGATGCCGTCGGCCCGGCCTGCGGCAGACTGGATCTCGTCGATGAGGTCGCCCTCGTGGTTGGACTGGAAAAATTCCACTTCCATGCCCATCTGGGTGCAGCACAGCTCGAGGTAATCCAGCAGACCGTTATAATCCAGCTGACCGGCCACACCCGGCTCGGTGAAGTGCATCATGTTGAGGTTGGGGCCGTTAATGACTAAAAATTTCATCCAGTGCCTCCATTGCGGCGGTCACGGCGTCTTCCACCGTGCCGCTGTTCGGAATAACGGCGTCTGCCGCCGCGAGATACAGGGGGCGGCGCTCCGCCTCCATCTTTTTCAGCGCCTCGGTGCTGGACGAGAGCGGACGTCCGCCGCCCACCGTCAGCGCATCCAGGGGCCGGTCGAGGAAGAGCACGACGCCGTTCTGATGCAGCGCCCGCAGATTCTCGCCCCGCTTGATGATGCCACCGCCGCAGGAGAGCAGCTGTCGTCCCTCTTTGGCAAAGCGGGCGGTCTGGGCGGATTCCTTCGCGCGGAAGCCGTCCTCGCCCTCGGCGGCGAAGATGTCGGGGATGCTGCGGCCATCGGCCTTGACGATCTCCTCGTCGAGGTCGATGAACTTTTTGCCCAGCTTTTCGGCCAATGCACGGCCTACCGTGGATTTTCCGCTGGATGGCATTCCGATGAGGGCCACGTTGAGCATATCGCGGCGGAGTGCGGCAGTGATGCGGCCGATCTCCCCTGCTGCGTCGTCGAACTTCCGGCTGAGGAAGTATTCGGCGGCGTACACGGCCTGCGCCACCAGCATCTCGAGGCCGCCCACAGCCACCGGGACCCCGGCCTCTTCGGCCCGGAGGATGAGTTCCGTCTTATCGGGGTTGTACACCACGTCCAGTACAGCTTCCAGCCCGGGCATTTTTGCCACGTCCAGACTGCACACGCCCACGTTGGGGTACATTCCGGCGGGGGTGGTGTTGATGACGATGTGTGCGCCGCTGAACACAGCCTCTTCATAGGAGAGCTGGCCTTTGGCGGCGTCCGGCGTCCGGCTGACGGTGAGCACTCTGGCCGCACCCTTGTCGCGGGCGACGGCGCTGGTGGTGTTGTGGGTGCCGCCGGTGCCGAGGATGAGGACGGTTTTGCCCGCAAAATCGACGCCGTGGGCGTCGCACAGGTGGGCAAAGCCGAGATAATCGGTGTTGTAGCCGTAGAGCAGGCCGTTCTTGTTGACCACAGTGTTCACCGCGCCGATGGCCTTGGCACGGGGGTCGATGTAGGTGCAGTATTCCATCACCAGCCGCTTATAGGGGATGGTGACATTGATGGCCTTGAACTGCCGCCTGGTCAGGAAAGCCCGGGCTTCCTCTTCGGTGGGAAGCGGGCAGAGGTCGTAGTGGTAGCCGCAGAGCATCTCATGGATGATCTTCGAGTAGGAATGGCCCAGTTTCGAGCCGATGAGTCCGTATTCCATCACAGTCCCTCCCTGCGGTAGCTGGTGGGCCGCTCCATCCATGCGGTGCCATAGCGGGCGGTCATCAAATCGCCCACAGCCAGCGCGGCGGCGCAGGTCTGGACGATGGCGGCGCGAGGCACGATGCAGGGGTCATGACGGCCCTGAATGGAGAGGGGCGCGTCCTGCTTTGCAATGTAATCCACCGTCTCCTGCTCTTTGTAGATGCTGGGCGTCGGCTTGACAGCGGTGCGGAAGACGACAGGCATTCCGTTGGTGATGCCGCCGTTGATGCCCGCGTTGTGGTTGGTGGCCGTGACCACCGAATCGCCCTTCATGCGGAAGGCATCGTTGGCCTCAGAGCCTTTCAGGTCGGCGAAGCCGAAGCCGGTGCCGAACTCAATGCCCTTCACGGCAGGCACCGAAAACGCCATGTGGGAAATAAGGCTCTCCACGCTGTCAAAATACGGCTCGCCCACACCGGCGGGCAGGCCGAGAATGGCTGTTTCAAGGATGCCGCCCACGCTGTCGCCCTCCGAACCGGCGGCACGGATGGCCGTTTTCATCGGCTCTTCGACGGAAGCATCCAGCAGGGCGAAGCCCTCGTCCCTGCTTTCCAGCACGCTCACCTGAGCGGCCAGTGCGGCGGCATCGTCCAGCGCAAAGGGCGTATCGGAAATGCCGGCACAGCGGGCGATGTGGGTGGTGATGTCGATGCCGGCGCGGTTCAGCGCACCCAGCACGATGGCACCGCCTGCCACCAGCGCGGCAGTGATGCGGCCCGAAAAGTGTCCACCTCCCCGGGCGTCCTGAAAGCCGTGGTATTTGGCGTAGGCGGTATAGTCCGCGTGGCCGGGGCGGAGAAGGTCAGCCGTCTTGGCGTAGTCGCCGCTGCGGGCGTTCTGGTTCTCGATCATCAGGGCGATGGCCGTGCCGGTGGTGTGACCGTTCACGACGCCGGAGAGCAGCTGTACGTTATCAGCCTCCACGCGGGGCGTCGAAAGCCCGTCGCCCCGGGCGCGGCGCTTATCCATGCAGGCGGCAATGAATTCCTCATCCACCGGCACACCAGCGGCCATGCCGTCCAGCACACCGCCGATGGCCCTGCCGTGGCTCTCGCCGAAGATGGTCAGCGCCAATGCGCTGCCAAAGGTGTTTTTCATGGCTTTAGTCCTCCATGCCCAGCAGGGGGCGCAGACCCTCCACCGGGATGGTCTCCGCGCGCCAGCAGCCCAGACCCGGCACCTTGATGACGGTGATCTGGCCGCCCTGTGCCTTTTTGTCGTGGAGCATCTCGGCGTAGACCTTGTCCTTGTTGTAGGCGGTACGCAGGGGCAGGCCCAGACGGCGGTAGACCGCACGGACGCGCTTCTGCAGTGCCTTGGACTCGATCATCGGCAGCATCCCCAGAGCCACGCACTCGCCGTGGTAGAGGCCCACGGTGCGGCGTCCCTTGACGCCCTTGACGGCCTCGATGCCGTGGCCGATGGTGTGGCCGAAATTGAGGGCCTTACGCACCCCATGCTCCGTCTCGTCCTGCTCGACGATGCTCTTTTTGAAACGGAGGCTGCGGTAGATGATCTCGCCGATCTGCTCGTCGATGTCGCCCTTTTCAAAGATGGCGAACAGTTCCGGGTCGGCCAGCAGACTGGCCTTCACCGACTCGGCCAGACCGTTGATGTACTGGCGGCGGGGCAGGGTGGCGAGGGTGCTGGGGTCTACGATGACCAGCTTGGGCTGCCAGAAGGAACCGACGATGTTCTTCGTCTCCCCCAGATCCACAGCGGTCTTGCCGCCGATGGAGGAATCCACCTGCGAAAGCACCGTCGTGGGGCAGTTGACAAAGTCAATGCCGCGCATGTAGCTGGCCGCGCAGAAGCCGCCCAGATCGCCCACAACGCCGCCGCCGACGGACACCAGCAGATCCTTGCGGTCCATGCCGAACGCCAGCATAGCCTGCAAAACCTGACCGTAGACCTTCAGGCATTTGCTGCCCTCGCCCCGGGGGATCGTGTAGACGGTGGAATCGGGGCACTGGGCCGCCACGGTCTGCGCGTACTCGGCGGGTACGCCGGAGTCGGTCAGCACAAAGACCTTGCGGTTTGCCACGTTCGTGAACTGATGGAGGTTGGCAAGGCATCCAGCCTTCAAAATAATATCGTAGCTGCGGCTTTTAAGCTGCATCGTCAGTTTCATGCTTCGCACATCCTTTATCTTCATGGCTTATTTCTCCGTACTGTCAAGGGTGAAGGCACCCAGCAGCCGCAGGGTGCTGCAAACAGAAGTCAGGGTGTCCAGCAGGGTCTGGCACCCTGCGCCCGTGCTGCCCGCCGGGCAGACGATCTGTACATAGAAATAGTATTCAAACGGAACATGGGGCAGGGGGCGGCTCTTGATGCACTCCATGTTAAAGCCCCGCGCGCCGATCTGATCCAGCGCCGCGGCCAGCTGGCCGGGCTTGTGGCGGGCGGTAAACAGCAGGGAAAGCCGCTGCCCCTCGCCGGTCATCACCGGCGGCTGGGCGGCCCGCCCGATCACAATGAACCGCGTGGTGTTGTCGCCGTCTATATTGATGCCTGCGG
>ENA-OPCT01001224-OPCT01001224.1-human-gut-metagenome-genome-assembly--contig:-NODE-1224-length-11144-cov-4.381820_pt1 | contig 11144 bp, 8 predicted proteins | sample MGYA00241572_ERZ501495 | MGnify/ENA primary metagenome ERZ501495 (study PRJEB25962, sample SAMEA2042580) | human gut metagenome | biome: human gut; feature: human-associated habitat; material: faeces... | reverse complement strand
ACCCAGGAGGCTTTTAATGCTTTGCTTAAAACCTTGGAAGAGCCGCCCTCACATGTTATATTTATCTTAGCTACCACAGAGGTTCACAAGCTTCCAGCCACTATAATTTATTCATATGTTGGCGGGATGCTGACTGGTGGCGCTAAGATGTTTGTCACTGCGCTTCTTCTGCTGTTTGCGCTGTCAGCGCTCATTGTTTTGTTCAGGCAGTTATATGTGGAAAAGCAAAAGAAAAAGAATTCGAATTAATATGCGGATGTTGCAGATAATATCTAATCAACTATGGAGGTTTCGTGATGAAATTGAAGAAATTAGCAGCAATTATAGCAGCAGCAACAATGGTATGTTCACTTGCAGCCTGCGGAGGAAAAAGCAACACAGTGGAAAGTAAGGCCCAGGAGACGGAAGCAGAGGAAACCATGATGGTTACATCTACTCCCCGGTCGATTGTACGGTTCAATGCCTTTTTGATGGAAGAGGTCGGTACAAAATAAGGATTAACAATATGAACATTCTTTTGTGCCGAGTAAATGCTCATGGCATAGGCATGACTCAACATACGGCTATTCTTTTTCGGGGTACGGTCTACAATTGCTACAACGATATTCGTGCTGTCTGTCTGTTCCTGATGTTGAGGAAAATAAGCTTCTCCTCCTATATTCTGTTTAGTCTCTTTGTTCCAGATAGTCAGGAAAATCTCCTGCAAATCATTGACGGCATCTCCTTCGATACGCATGTGCATATCACGCCAGGTTCCGATTTTGGGTAGTCCGTTGATATAATAATCCGCGATATTCATTCCGCCTGTATATGCTACTTTTCCATCGATAACAGCTATTTTACGATGATCCCGGTGAGCGGCGTGATTGATATAAGGGAAGGTGAACGGGTCAAACTTTACGATTTCGATTCCTTGTTCACGTATTTTTTTGAGATGTCTCTTCTTGAGCGGTTTATTGTTCGACCAGTTTCCGAAAGCGTCAAACATAGCTCGTACTTCAACTCCTTCCTTCACTTTTTCGGCTAACAAAGTGAATAAAGTATTGGCAATGGAGTCATTTCGGAAGTTGAAATATTCCAGATGAACATGGTGTTTAGCTTCCCGGATGGCCTCAAATAAATCGATAAATTTCTCCCGCCCGCTTTTTAGCAGTTTTACTTTATTATTATCAGATATAGGGATTCCTGACTCTTCCAAGAAATGCAGTACTAGGGAATCGCTTGTTAGTCTGATTGAGTCTCTGGGCTGCGTCATCAGACTGTCGATGACATCTGCCTGAACATGTAATAAAGGCAGGAATAGAAATAAAATAAATATACGTAGTTTCAAAACTCTTCTCTCTATTTTAGTTTACAGAGCAACAAAGATACAACATCTATGTTTGGGCTAATCGGGGACAAAGGGTAGATTTATTATTGTTTAACACTCGGATAGCTTTATTAGTAAGGGAAAAATTAAGAGGAAAATAATGGGGACTGATTAAACAGTCGATAGTATCATCTTAACATTTCCGTACCGCCTATGCCAATGAAGCTACTTTTCTCGCAGCCATAAACAGTAGCACTACACTTGCGATAATGATTGATTTCGGGTCGAGACTTGTTGTTCCATGATTAATCATGCCGATGAATACCTCCCGAATCGTTCCCCATGCAGCTTCCGGTCCACCTAAGGAGACGAAAAGTACGGCTCCCACAGCCATGACGAAGGCGTTCCAAATGCGTGCCAGCCGATTGCTGCGGTCGGGTAGGTGGTGCATGACACGGCGGCTGAATCCCCTGTCCGCTATCTCCTGCCTGTTTTCGGTAAAGAAGTCGCGCAAGAGTTTATCATTGTCTATTTCTGTCATAACCATTTTGTTTTAAGTACGTTGCTAATTTATCTTTTCCACGCGACAGGTGGCTTTTCACCGTTCCTGCCGGTATTCCGGTAATACCTGCGATCTTGTCAATGCTTAAATCTTCCATATAAAACAAGGTGATGCAGGTTCGTTCCACATCTTTTAGCGTTTTGAGCGACTGGTAGACATCCATTTTCTGCCCGACGTTTTCTTGTTCGGTACTGTTAATGGCATCTATTTCCGTTGTGTCCAAGCCGGCCATTTCTTTCCGGCTGCGAATATAATCATAAAAAACATTATAGGCAATGCGATAGAGCCACGTTGAGAAACTCGACAGGTTGTGGAAAGAAGAGAGATTGGTATATGCCTTGATGAATGTATCCTGCGCCAAATCGTCACTCAATTCGCTGTCGCCGCAAGTCAGGTTGAGAAAGAACCGCCGCACGGGCGACTGGTATTTCTTCACTAACTGGTCGAAGGCCCTAGTGTTTTTGAACACTACGACCTGTGCGACTAGCGATATATCGTTGATTTGGCTCATTTATTTTCGTCGCTCTTTTCTCCGTTTCTTTCTTCCTGCTGCGTTGCCGAAGGGGCGGCTGCATCGAAATTGTTTCCGGTGGGGGGATCGTTTCGGGTACCGAAATTGTTTCCGGCAGCAGAATTGTTCCGGGTGTCGATGTCCCTTTTCCGGGAAACGTTCATCCGGAAAGGATCAACATCATCTGTTTTCTGTTGTTTGCTGCCTATTATCCATTGGCCGATGCCCATAAACATGATAAGCAGTCCGATTGCTCCGATTCCGAACTCTCCGGTGATCGCCCAGAGGAAGATGAAAAGTCCGATCCCTGTAAAGGTGTTTTTGATGCCTTGTGAGCGTTGGTCGGCCGGCCGGTTTTCGCGGATAAAGTTTTCCGGCAGCGGTTGTCCGGCTGCAATGGCCTGTTCGGCAAGGCGGTAACGGGCTTTCCGGTTCTTGTAGCGGAAGAAAAAGATTACAAACAAGATAAATACGGGCAGTCCGAAGACGGCGACGATTGCGATAATAGAGATCAGGATCCCTCCGCTGATCGTGTCGCTGAGGTTGCCGAAGGGAAGGTCGTTGTCATCCTTGCCCACCGTCGTATCCATGTCCGTTGTATCTACACCGATCACCGTCACTGTTGTGTTGGATTCATCCGCCTTGGTGTCTGTCTTTTTCGAAAGGGTCACTTTCACATTTTCGGTAGAATCCTTCTCAATGCTACTCTGTTTTTGTGCATTAATTACTGTCGAAGTGGTGAATGCGAGCAATAATGCTATTAGAATTTGTTTCATATTTGTTATTTTTTAATTTGTTTCTTTGTCTGTTAGACGCAGTTAGTATCCGAGAAAGTTGCAAAGAGACGAAATATTTTTGATATTTGCGCAAATTAATAAATGAAAATGAATTTACCCGCTTCTTTTACAGAATATACCCGCGCTTTGTTGGGCGTCGAAGAATACGAAAAACTGGTTTCCGCCTTGCAGCAGGAACCTCCCGTGAGCATTAGGCTGAATCGGTTGAAAGTTCATCGGTTGAAAGTGGAAAATGCTCTATCGGTTCAACCTCCCTGGTCTTCGGAGGGAATCTACCTCGACGAACGGCTCACTTTTACATTCGACCCGTTGTTTCATGCAGGGTGTTATTATGTGCAGGAGGCTTCTTCGATGTTCGTGGAACAGGTGCTCCGGCAGCATGTCACGAAGCCGGTGGTGATGCTCGACCTTTGTGCCGCTCCGGGAGGGAAATCGACCCATGCTCGTAGTGTGTTGCCCGAAGGTAGTTTGCTGGTTGCCAACGAGGTAATCCGGAACCGGTCGCAGATTTTGGCGGAGAACCTGACGAAATGGGGACATCCGGATGTGGTGGTTACGAATAACGACCCGGCTGATTTTTCGGCTTTGCCTTCTTTCTTTGACGTTATTCTGACAGATGTGCCTTGCTCCGGCGAAGGGATGTTCCGTAAAGATCCGGTGGCCGTTGAAGAATGGAGTCCGGAGAATGTGGAAATTTGCTGGCAACGGCAACGGAGGATTATTGCGGACGTTTGGCCGAGTCTGAAGCCCGGAGGCATTCTTATATACAGTACCTGTACATATAACACGAAAGAGGACGAAGAAAATGTCCGTTGGATTCAGCAGGAATTTGGGGCGGAATCGTTGGCGGTAGATATTCGGGAAGAGTGGAATATCACAGGAAATCTGCTGTGCGGCGAATCGGCTTCCGTATATCACTTTTTCCCGCATAAGACGAAGGGTGAAGGCTTTTTCTTGTCCGTACTCCGCAAACCGGAAACGGCAGGGGAGGACAGTTATGCCGATTATTATTCGTTTCCGAAAGGAAAATCCGCCGGAAAAAAAGGTAAGAAAGGTGGGGGAGCCTCTTCTTCGCCTGTCTCCAAGGAAAACATGGCAACGGCCGGAAAATGGCTGAATGATGAGTGTGCCGGAAAGTACGTCTTGTCGGCAGAAGGTGCTGAAATACACGCGTTTCCTCAGCAATGCGTAGCCGAACTGGCTGCCATGAAACAACATTTGCGGGTGGTGCAGGCAGGCGTTTCGGTTGGCGAGGTGAAAGGAAAAGATCTGATTCCCGCCCATGCCTTGGCCATGAGTGCCCTTCTTCTGCGGCAGGATGTTTTTGCAACCGAGGCGGTGAGTTATGAACAAGCAATCGCTTATTTGCGGAAAGAGGCTGTCACTTTGCCGGCGACAGCCCCTCGCGGGTATGTTTTGCTCACTTATCGAAATATTCCTCTGGGTTTTGTGAAGAATATCGGCAACCGGGCTAATAATCTTTATCCGCAGGAATGGCGTATCCGTAGCGGGTATTTGCCGGAAAAGATCCGCGTGTTGTAAAGGCCGGATAAGGTCTACAACTTACTTTTGTAAATCCGTGCCATTGCTTTCTGATATTGGTTTTCGAGTTGCAGATAGTTCTGGTGGCTCTGGTAGATGACAGATACTTCTACGAAATACTCTATCATGCTGATTTGTCCTCCGGTGAGTGCCTGTTTCAGCAATGCCAAGTCCTGTTGCGACCGGAACGTCTTTTTATATTCTTCCATGGAGTTATGCAGTGCTTTGGCTTCACGATAGAGCTGTGACAATTCGGATTCAACTTGCAACGTGGCATTTTCTTTTTGCAGGTCGATGTTCAAAGCTTGTGCTTTCGCAATCTTCACCTTGTTCCGGTTTTCGAAAAGAGGGAAAGAGAAGCCGACTACTACCCCGTTGAAAGGTGTGCCCGTTTCTGTGTTCCGGCGATATCCCAGTTCCAGTTTCGGCAACCACTGCGATTTGTTGACCGCTATTTGTTTCCGGGCAACGAGGCTTTCGTTGCCGAGCGCCATGAGGGTACGGTCGGCAGAGAGCACTTCCGATTTCAAGATCTGGTAATCGGAGGGAAAAGGAGTGAGGGGATACCGGCTTTCTTCAAAGACCACCGGGATATTGCCGTTCAGCGTATTCAGTTCCTGCATTTTGTTGCGGAGCGCCGTTTCGTTGAGTGAGGCTTCTGTGCGGACGTTCAGTAATTCCAGATTGATTTTGTTCGTCTCAAGGGCGTTGGCGTCTCCGGTTTGGAGACGTTTGGCATACATTTCAGCGAGTACTTCCGCGTTGCGGAGCCTTTCTTCGAGAATTTGTTTCTGCTGGCGGAGCATGATAATGTCCAGACAGACTTCTTTCGCCTGCAACAGTTTGTCCTGACGGAATACGTCCGCCTGGCTGTCGTAAGCCCCTGCCTTCAACCGGTTCAGTTTATTGCGCGTGGCATACAGGCTGGGGAAGTCGAAACTCTGCGAAACGACGAGTTCGCCGATTGTTTCGTTTTTGTCCTTTGCTCCCCAGAGGTGAGCGTAGGACAAGGTAGGATCGGGCAGGTTGTTGTCCGTTTTGGATTCCAGTTTCTGCGAGGTAATCAGTTGGGCGTTCGCCTGCAACTCCTTGTTGTTCGTTTCTATATTTTTTAATACCTGTTCTATGCTGTTCTGTGCCTGCACACCCCCCGTCAGGGTGAAGAGTGCAGTGGCAGCAAAAGAACTTATAATGATAATCCGTTTCATACTTTTTCTTTTATTTGTTTCTTCTATTACGTCTGGCTGATGATTAGCAGGGTGTCGCGAGGGATTCTTGCTCCGGTGCAGCGTCGGTAGGCCGGCGGTGCATCATCAGGTAAACAATCGGAACGATGAAACCGTTCAGGAACGTAGAGGTTAAAAGTCCGCCCAAGATAACTTTGGCCATTGGACTTTGAATTTCGTTTCCGGGCAAGTCGCCGCCGAGCGCCAGCGGGATCAGTGCCAGTGCCGACGAAAGCGCTGTCATAAGAATCGGGTTCAGACGGTCGAGCGAGCCTTGCATGACACTGTCGTATACGTTCAGTCCTTCCTCTTTTTGGAGGTGGTTATAGTGGCTGATAAGCAACATACCGTTTCTGGTCGCAATGCCGAACAGGGAGATAAACCCGATAATTGCCGGAATGCTGACCTCACCCGTCGTGATGACCAGTGCGAAAACACCGCCGATCAGTGCAAGCGGCAGGTTCAACAAGATAACGCCGGATTCCTTCACGCTGCGGAACTCGTTGTAAAGCAGCAGGAAGATGACAACAATGCTGATGAATGACGTCAGCGCCAATGTCCGGCTGGCGGCTTGTTCGCTTTCAAACTGTCCGCCGTATTCGATGTGATAGCCTTCGGGGAGCTGTATAGACGTATCGATACGCTTTTGGATGTCGTTTACCACACTTCGGAGGTCACGGTCCGCCACGTTGGCGGAAATCACGATTTTGCGCTTCACGTTTTCGCGGTTGATCGTGTTCGGTCCCATGGCCGAAACCACTTCCGCCACGTAGTTCAGAGGCACTTTGCGGCCGTCGTTGGTGTCTACCATTAAGTTGCGGATTTTCTCCATTTCGTCCCGTGCGTCATCCTTCACTTTTACGATGAGATCGAAGCTCTTTCCCTGTTCATAAACCTGCGAGATCACTTTTCCTGCAAGGGCAACGTTGACATATTCCGAGAATTCCGGCAAGGTAATCCCGAACTTGGCAAGCATCTCCCGTTTCGGTTGAATCTTCAATTGCGGACGCTCGATCTGCTGCTCCACGTTGAGGTCGGCAATGCCCGGTATATCTCCGATAGCGTCCTTTATCCGGTTGCCGAGTGAGAACATCTTGTTCAAGTCATCGCCGAAAAGTTTGATGGCGATATTTGCCTTTGTACCGGACAACATGGCATCGATTCGGTGGCTGATAGGCTGACCGATTTCTATATTTGCACCGGTGATCGTTCCTAGTTTCTCGCGCACTTCGGCAACGAGCTCGTTGCGCGGACGGTCTTTCAGCTCGAACGGAGCTTCGATTTCCGAGACGTTCACGCCAAGCGCGTGCTCGTCCAGTTCGGCACGTCCCGTCTTGCGGGCTACCGTCTGTATCTCTGGAATTGTCAGCAGCAGTTCCTCGGCACGATGTCCCATTTTGTTGCTTTCTTCCAACGAAATGCCCGGCAGCGAACTGATGTTGATTGTGAACGAGCCCTCATTGAAAGAAGGCAGGAAGCTGCGTCCGAGAGTGAAGAACACACCGAGAGCGACCACAAACAGTCCGATTGTACTTCCCAAAGTCACCCGTTTGTGGGCCAGTACCCAAGTCAGTGCCTTCCCGTAAACCCCTTTCATCCAACGGGCTACGAATGACTCTTTCAGTTCCTTGTTCGTCTTGTTACTGCCCAGCAGATACGAGCAAAGTACCGGGGTCAGCGTCAGCGCAACAACCGTCGAAGCGAACAACGCCACGATAAACGCAATGCCCAGCGGGACCAACATTCTTCCTTCCATTCCGCTCAGGAAGAACAGGGGGACAAAACTGACTACAATAATCAACGTTGAATTAAGGATAGGCATACGAACTTCCTTCGAGGCGTTGAATACCACCTCCAGTGTACTGAGCCGTTCGGCCTCCGGTTTCTGCCGGTTCTCCCGCAGGCGCTTGTACACGTTTTCGACGTCCACGATCGCGTCGTCCACCAGTGAACCGATAGCAATGGCCATACCACCGAGACTCATTGTGTTGATAGTCAATCCCATATAGTGCAGCGTAAGAATGGAGACGAGCAGTGAGATAGGCAGTGTTACCAGCGAGATCACCGTTGTACGTACATTTGCCAGGAACAGGAACAGGACGATCACCACGAAAATACCGCCTTCAAAAAGCGACTTCTTCACGTTGCCGATCGAACTTTCGATGAAACGGCTTTGGCGGAAAATATCAGTAGACACTTTCACGTCGGCAGGCAGGTTCTTTTGGAGGTCTTTCAGAGAGGCTTCCAGTTTGTCGGTCAGTTCGAGGGTACTAGTGGCAGGCTGTTTGGTGACTGTCATTAGTACGGCAGGTTTGCCGCGTTCGGAAGCGGTTCCCAGTTTCGGAGCTTTGGGGCCGATTTTCACGTCGGCGATGTCCTCCAGTGTGACGGGGAAAGTGTTTACAGTTTTTACGACTGCTTTGCCTAGCTCCTCGACCTTCGGAGTAGAAAGTACCCCACGCACGATATATTCATTTCCGAACTCGTAAAGTACGCCACCGTTGGCGTTTAAGTTCATGTCTTGGGTGACAGCCATTATTTCACCCATTGAAACGCTGTAGTGGCGCATCCGTTCCGGGTCCAGTTGAATCTGGTATTCTTTGATGTCTCCGCCCAACATGGCTACCTGTGCCACCCCTCCGGTGGACAGCAGGCGCGGGCGAATCGTCCAGTCCGCAATCGTGCGGAGGTCGAGCATGGAGGTCGAGTCGGCGGTCAGACCGACAATCAGCATTTCGCCCAGGATAGAAGATTGCGGGCCCAGCGTCGGCTTGCCCACGTTGACGGGGAGGGATTCACTGACTACCGCCAGTTTCTCGCTGACAATCTGGCGGGCGAGGTAGATGTCTGTTCCCCAGTCAAATTCCACCCAGACAACGGAGAAGCCGTTGGTGGACGAAGAACGGACACGGCGTACACCGGTAGCACCGTTTACGGCTGTTTCGACAGGAAAGGTAACGAGTTGTTCCACTTCCTCGGCTGCCATACCGTTGGCTTCGGTCATGATAACCACCGTCGGGGCGTTGAGGTCGGGGAAGACGTCAACTTCGGTATTCATGGCAGTGTAGGTGCCCGCGATGAGCAGGAGGAAAGCCGCGCAGAGTACGACCAACCTGTTATGCAGGGAGTAATGTATAATTTTGTTAAGCATGATAATTCATCAATTGAGTGATAAAAAATGAGATAGATGCACCGCAAAGCAATCCGGCTGCGGCGCCTTGCCGCTTAGTGTTCGTGGCTGTGTGCGGGAATTGCGTTGCTGGCGCTTGCCAGACGAACCTGATAAGCTCCTTCCGTCACTACGCGGTCGCCCGGTTTTATTCCGGTGAGGATTTGCACATTTTTGCCGTTGTCGGCGCCTAAGGTCACTTCTTGCTTTTTGTATCCCTCTTCGTCAAGTTGCAGATATACAAAGTAGATTCCCTGTTCCTCGGTCAGTGCCGTGCGGGGAAGGGAAAGGACATTCTCCAGTTGGGAGGAAAGCAGGTAGACCTCTACGAACGAACCGGCTATGATGTCGCCTTTGTTGTCAAATTCAAAAGTTACGGGGACATAGAAAGAGTTGTCTCCCGCTGTTTTGCCGAACGAGAGAAGCCGGCCGTTCAATGCTCCCAATTCATATACCTTATTATTATATGGTGTCCGGAAATTGGCGGAATTAATTGTACGGAGATACGGGTAATACTTTTCCGACACTTCGGCACGGAGGAACAGGCGGCGGTTCTGTGTCACGCTGACCAATGGCTGGCCAATTGTGACATAATCCCCTTCTTTCACCAGAATACTTTTCACGTAGCCGGCGATAGGAGCGGTAATGTTCTGTCCGATTGCCGAATGGTTCTTTGCGAGCGCCTCATAGCTGATGCGGGCATTCTCGTAATTCTGCTCTGCCTGTGCAAAATCCTTGTCGGATACGATTTTGTTTTTGACAAGCGCTTTCATCCGTTCGTATTCTTTCTTCGACACTTCGTAAGCGATGCGGGCACGTTGCACCGGGTCGCCGTCTGCGATGTTGTGCGAGGAAATGGTCACTAGCGGAGTGCCGCTGCCTACACTCATGCCTTCCGTCACCTTTCCGCGGAATGAGACAACACCTGCCACAGTGGCTACCGCGACGGATTCGTCGCCTTGTGCAGCCAATACCTGTCCGCTGGTCTTGATTACTTGTTGGAAAGGGGCGGGTTCTACAATGCTTACTTTCACTCCGGCAGCATCGGCTTTCGCTTTCGGGAGGATGATTTCGTCGCTGTGGGCGGCTTCGGCAGTTTCATCGTGTCCGGCAGCAGTGCCTTGGTGATTGTCGGCCGCATCATGTTTATGGTCGCCGTTGCATTCTCCTTCTGTTCCATGGGTATGTCCTTCTGCTTCATGGTCGTGACCTTCCGCTTCATGGTTGTGTTCATCGTTGTTGTGTGTGACGGTACTATGGCCATGTCCTTCATGACCTTGTGTATTCTTGTTATTGCAGGCTCCTAAAGCGAATAAGCCCAGGATTCCCATAAAAATAAGTTTTTTCATAAATGATATTTTCCTACTAAAATTTACTGTTTTTACGTTACAAAGATAGGGTGACGCAGATGCAACAAGTTTGCATTCACGTTGGTCTTACGCGAAAACAGAATAGGGAGGGGCGCGGAGAGAGGTGGTACGGGGGATGTTCGTCCCGTGCAGCGAGTCTCGGTAGACGTAATAGTTCTTGACCCGTCTCTCTTGTGGTTTTAGCAGATGTTCGATGATTCCGTCCGTGAACAGGGTCGCGATGAACACGTAGTCCGGTCCGCTATCTGTGTGGAAGGAAGGAATGGGAGAGTGGAAGCGCGTCATACATTCGCTGCTGCAACATGAGTCGCTTGCCGGATGATGATGATGTTTGGGACATTGCTGTTCTACGGGCAAGTCCTGTTTCATGCAAATCGCTCCGTTGGGGTGGTGATGATGAGGAATAACGGCTGCCGTCAACATGATAATGTTGATAAAAAGCAGCAATGTTACTATATATCGTTTCTTCCTTTTCATCCTTTCTTTTGGATATGTATCGGCTTCAGCTTGATTATTTGAACGTTACAAAGATACAAAAACTTTTTCTTCGTTAAAAGCCGATAACATCTTTTATTATTTGTTCTTCTTCAAATTTGGTGGCAATTTAACCAGTCGGTGGTATCTCCATTCTCCTCCTTCGGGAAGGAGGAGTACCCGT
>ENA-OPCT01001181-OPCT01001181.1-human-gut-metagenome-genome-assembly--contig:-NODE-1181-length-11443-cov-3.000000_pt1 | contig 11443 bp, 9 predicted proteins | sample MGYA00241572_ERZ501495 | MGnify/ENA primary metagenome ERZ501495 (study PRJEB25962, sample SAMEA2042580) | human gut metagenome | biome: human gut; feature: human-associated habitat; material: faeces... | reverse complement strand
GATGTGGAGGCTGCCTACAATGGCGATCCGGCGGCAACGGATTTTAGCGAGGTAATTAGTTGTTACCCTGTTATCAAAGCTCTGAGCAACTACCGCATGGCACACGAGTTACTGAAATTAGGCGTTCCGCTAATCCCACGTATCATCACGGAAATGGCTCACTCGGAAACAGGTATCGACATTCATCCGGGAGCAAAAATAGGGCATCACTTTACCATCGACCACGGTACAGGTGTGGTTATCGGCGCTACTGCCATTATCGGAAATAATGTAAAGTTATACCAAGGCGTCACCTTGGGTGCCAAGAGTTTCCCTTTAGATACTAACGGCAACCCGATTAAGGGTAATCCACGCCATCCGATTCTCGAAGATAATGTAATTGTCTATTCCAACGCAACCATCCTAGGACGCATTACCATCGGAAAGGGAGCCACCATAGGCGGCAACATCTGGGTAACAGAAGACGTACCCGCCGGAACTAAAATAGTGCAGAGGAAATAATAATAGGAACAGCCCGTTTACAAGCCAGACCTAAAATGAGAGCCGGAGGATGGTATACGCTTGATATAAAGAATAGAAATGAATTTTAAATAGAAAACTAAAAGAATACATTAGAATTGGAGAAGTTAGAGATAGCAAGACAGAGTTATATTCATATAATAGAAGTTATACTAATTAGGAACGAGATAAAATTTTCACTTTCAATTTTTCATTAAAAAGCAACTCGCCGTTTTAAATTCTCAACTTAACATTATTCGAAGGAATCGGGATAAAACAAAACATAACAACCTGCGGAAATTCGCAGGAATCTGCAGAAAAACATAATAAACAATATATGGAAGAATTTGAGTTGATCGCCAAGACGTTTCAGGGACTGGAAGAGGTACTAGCCAAAGAACTAACCGCTTTAGGAGCAAATAACATTGAGATAGGCCGCCGCATGGTGTCCTTCACAGGAGACAAGGAAATGATGTACCGGGCAAATTTTTGTCTACGCACAGCTATCCGTATCTTGAAACCTATCAAACATTTTACTGCTAATAGCGCCGATGAAGTTTACGAAGCGGTAAAGTCTATCGAATGGGAACAATACATGAATAACAAAATGAGTTTTGCCGTCGATGCTGTGGTATTCTCCGAAGAATTTCGCCATTCCATGTTCGTAGCTTATAAAGTAAAAGACGCCATTGTCGATTATTTCCGTGATAAAACCGGCGACCGGCCTTCCGTACGCATCAATAAACCGGATTTATCTTTGAACATCCATATAGCACAAAACAAATGTACGCTATCGTTAGACAGTTCGGGCGAATCGCTACACCGCCGCGGTTACCGGCAAGAAGCAGTAGAAGCGCCTTTGAACGAAGTATTGGCTGCCGGTATGATCTTGCTTACCGGATGGCAAGGTGAGTGCGATCTGATAGATCCGATGTGCGGTTCGGGAACCATACCTATCGAAGCGGCTCTGATTGCCCGCAACATTGCACCGGGTGTTTTCCGTAAAGAGTTTGCCTTCGAAAAATGGAACGATTTCGACCAAGAACTTTTCGACAAGATATATAACGATGATTCGCAGGAACGGGAGTTCACACACAAGATATATGGTTATGACAACAGTCCCAAAGCCAACGAGATAGCAACTCACAATATCAAAGCGGCAGGCGTAACCAAAGAGGTAGTTTTGAAACTGCAACCTTTCCAGCAATTCGAAGCCCCAGAAGAAAAATCCATTCTTATTACTAACCCGCCTTACGGAGAGCGTATTTCTACCAATGACCTGCTTGGCCTATACCAAATGATTGGCGAACGGTTGAAACATGCATTTACGGATAATGATGCATGGATATTGAGCTACCGGACGGAATGTTTCGATCAGATTGGCTTGAAGCCTTCCGTCAAGATACCTCTCTTTAACGGTGCATTAGAGTGTGAGTTCCGCAAATACCAGATATTCAGTGGAAAATACAAAGAGTTCCGTCAGAATACCGATGAAGAGTTTAAGCCCTATTTCGAGCAAAACAATGATTCTCACAGAGCGGAAAGGCATGAACGAGGCTTTAGTCGTGAACGGAAAACCGAATATGGAGAAAAGAGAGAAGCTGGCGAACGCCGATCGGACAGAAAGGAACGCAGCTTCGATCGTAAAGAGCATTCATTCGGAGAAAATGAACGCAAATATGAACGGAAAGAACGTTCGTTCGACAAAGACCGCAAGTATGGCGACCGCAACAAGTCTTTCGACAGAAAAGAACGAAGTACAGGTAGAAGCGAACGGAACTTTGACAATAAAGAGCGCCCTGTAGGAAGCGGTGAACGCAACTACGAACGGAAAGAACGTTCGTTCGACAAAGACCGCAAGTATGGCGACCGTGATAAATCTTCTGACAAGAACCGTAACTACGGTAGCTCTGATAAATCTTTTGAAAGAAGAAGCCGACATACCGAAAGAAACGAAGGAAACTCCAACCAAAGTTCTGACAGAAAAGCCCTTTCTTCCGAGAGAATACACAAACCCGGGGAACGGAAAAGAATTCCACGGAACGAACAAAAAACGGATATTCATAACACTCAAGATAAACAACAAGACCAAGGCTATGAAAAAAAGGACTAATTTATTATTGCTACTATTCACTCTATCTGCAATGGTAATGATGGCACAAGAGAAAAAGAGCTTCACATTGGATGATTTGATTCCGGGTGGAAGTAATTATTACAATTGTTCTCCCAAAAATCTGTATGGAGTACAATGGTGGGGAGACGTATGTATCAAACCGGATATGGAAGAAGTGAAAGCTATCAATCCGAAAAATGGAAAAGAGAATACTCTTTTCACTTTAAAAGAGATAAACGATGCGATCGAACATGGCGAACTGCCTTATAAACCGATCCAACCGCTAAAACCATTACATCATTTGATGGATGCTTCCTATCCGTGGGCAGATCAAAACGTAATGGTATGCCAGTTAAGCAGCAATGACGGACAAAACCAATATATAGCATACTACGATTTTGCACAGAAAAAAATCATCCGTCTTTTCAGGCTCCAATGCAACAACGGACAATCACCTGCTAACATTGATTTCTGTCCCGCCAGCGGTTATGTCGCTTACACAGCAGGTAACGATTTGTTTGTAGCTCATGAAGGAGATTACAGCACAATGGTAAATCCGGTTCTCATGGGTAGCAACGAAAAAGAAAATACAGAAAAAAGCATTGTATACGGCCAGGCCGTACACCGCAATGAATTCGGAATCATGAAAGGCACATTCTGGAGTCCGAAGGGAAACTATCTTGCGTTTTATCGGATGGACCAAAGTATGGTGACCGATTACCCTCAAGTGGATATCAGTACCCGCATCGCCACATTAGTTCCCGACAAATATCCGATGGCTGGTATGACCAGCCATAAAGTAACCGTAGGGATTTACAATATACGGAACGGGCAAATCGTTTATCTGAAAGCCGGAGACCCAACAGACCGTTATTTTACCAACATCAGTTGGAGCCCGGACGAAACAAAAATCTATATGATAGAGTTGAATCGCGACCAGAATCACGCCCAGCTGGTTCGTTACGACACCACTACCGGTGATAAGGAAGAGGTTGTATATGAGGAAACACATCCCAAATATGTGGAACCGATGCATCCGCTCACATTCCTGCCGTGGGACAGTTCGAAGTTTATCTACCAAAGCCAGCGTGACGGATACAACCATCTCTACCTCTTCGACACCCGAAGGAAAATGTATCCGGAGACTCGTAGCGCTGCTGCCGGCGGAACATACCGCCAGTTTGTGAAAGTGCAACAACTTACCCAAGGAAACTGGCTGGTACAGGATATCGTCGGAATCAATGCAAAAAAGAAAGAAATATTAATTCGCAGCACGGAAATCTCGCCTTTGCAATCGAATATTTACGCTGTGAATGTGAACAACGGGAAACGCCGTGCCATAGGCAACAGCGAAGGAATCCACCAAGTGCAGCTTTCAGAAACAGGCAGTTATCTGATTGACAGATACACCACTCCGCAAGTACCTCGCAATATCGATTTGGTTGCCACCGCCACAAACAAGACACGGAATCTGTTCTCGGCCGATAATCCGTGGGAAGATTATCAGGTACCCGAGGTGGAAGTAGGTACCATTCAAGCAGCCGATGGTAAAACAGACTTATATTACCGGATGATTAAACCAGTCAACTTCGACCCGAATAAGAAATATCCGGCAGTAGTTTACGTTTATGGTGGACCTCATGCACAAATGATTAATGCTTCATACCATTACGGTGCACGTGGATGGGACGTATATATGGCACAAGAAGGTTACGTAATGTTTACGGTAGACAATCGCGGAAGTGAAAACCGGGGAATCGAATTCGAGAACTGCACATTCCGCCAGTTAGGAGTGGAAGAAATGAAAGATCAGATCAAAGGTGTGGAATTCCTGAAATCTTTGCCTTATGTAGATAACAACCGCATAGGTGTACACGGATGGAGTTTCGGCGGTTTCATGACGACCAACCTGATGCTTACCTACCCCGATGTATTTAAAGTAGGCGTAGCCGGCGGTCCGGTTATCGACTGGAAATATTACGAAGTAATGTACGGTGAACGTTACATGGATACCCCGCAAACCAATCCGGAAGGTTACAAAGGTTCGAACCTGAACGAAAAGGCAGGAAACTTAAAAGGCCGTCTCCAAATTATTTATGGAGGCAACGACCCGACCTGTGTACCGCAACATACCCTTTCCTTCATTCGAGCCTGTATAGACCGAGGCACACACCCCGACCTGTTCGTTTATCCGGGGCAAGGACACAACATGGTAGGAAAAGACCGTGTACATTTACACGAACATATTACACGGTATTTCAAAGATAATCTAAAATAAATACAGAAAAACAGATTTATCGGCGAGATTCCGGGTTAACCTCAGGCTTCTTTCTATAAAAACAGAAACCTGACGAACTGAGAAAAAAGATTCATCGGTGGAAACTCATGATTATCTGCATTCAAAAAACAAAAACTTAAATAATAAAACAATGAAGATATTACTGTTAGGTTCAGGCGGGCGCGAACATGCGTTAGCTTGGAAGATAGCTCAAAGTCCGAAAGTAGAAAAGCTTTATATTGCTCCGGGTAATGCCGGCACGAACGAAGTCGGCACGAATGTCAATATTCCCATGAGCGAATCTTTCGATGGTTTAAAAGATTTCGTATTGGCCGAAAACATCGATATGGTAGTCGTAGGTCCGGAAGAACCGCTTGTACGAGGCGTTTACGACTATTTCCGTAATAACGGGGAGCTTTGTGACATTCCGATCATCGGTCCGTCTAAAGCAGGCGCCGTACTCGAAGGCAGCAAAGAATTCGCCAAAGGTTTCATGCAACGCCACCATATCCCCACAGCTGCATACAAAAGCATAACAGCCGCCAACTTGGAGGAAGGACTTGCTTTTCTGGAAACATTGGAAGCGCCGTATGTACTGAAAGCCGACGGATTATGCGCCGGTAAGGGAGTATTGATTCTTCCTACTCTGGACGAAGCGAGGAAGGAGCTGAAAGAGATGCTGGGCGGCATGTTCGGCGACGCATCGGCTACGGTAGTAATTGAAGAATTTCTGAGTGGCATCGAGTGTTCCGTATTTGTATTGACCGACGGGAAAAATTACAAAATCCTTCCCGAAGCCAAAGACTATAAACGTATCGGCGAAGGAGACAAAGGACTGAATACCGGAGGTATGGGTTCCGTTTCGCCTGTCCCGTTTGCCGACGCTTCTTGGATGAAGAAAGTGGAAGACCGCATTATCCGTCCCACAGTTGAAGGATTAGCCGAAGAGAATATCGACTATAAAGGATTTATCTTCTTCGGACTAATCAATGTGAAAGGCGAACCGATGGTGATTGAATATAATGTACGCATGGGAGATCCCGAAACGGAAAGCGTCATGCTTCGCATAAAGAGCGATTTGGTAGATTTATTAGAAGGCGTTGCTACCGGTACGCTCGACCAAAAGACATTGGAAATAGATGCTCGCACGGCGGTATGCGTCATGCTGGTATCCGGCGGATATCCGGAAGCCTATAGAAAAGGCTATCCTATGAGTGGGATGGACAAGGTAAAAGACAGCATTTTGTTCCATGCCGGCACCGCACTGAAAGACGGACAGGTAGTGACCAACGGCGGACGCGTGATTGCAGTCAACTCTTACGGAAACAACAAAGAGGAAGCACTGGCAAAATCATTCGCCAATGCCAAACTGATAGAATTCGATAAAAAATATTTCCGTTCGGACATCGGTTTCGATTTATAATTCACCGAAGATATCCGGCAACCTGTTCGGTTACAACAACATATTCCAAAGAGTCGGTTGAGAAAGACATCCGGTATGTAACAGCATGGTTGCCATATGTTTTAGCGAAACCAAGATAAATATAGCATGCGTCAATGACAAGGAAACGATACATTCAAGAGATTATTACCACAGGAAGACTCACTCTCCCTGTGGTAATCATTGTTATCTCCCTTTTATGGCTGATAGGTAGTTTCTCATCTATAAAGGGAGTAGACAGCAATGTCTTTTGGAACGAGCTATTGGAGATTTTGCAAGGATCTTTTCTAAGAAACCTCAGCGGATACATTCTGCTGGGGGTAGCAACCATACAACTTTTAATACTTCACAACACCTTTGCATTAATCCGTACCCATACCAATTTTTACCTTACCTTATTCATCCTGTTTGCCGGTTTGTTGCTTCCGCAAACTTTAAATGTGGCAAGTATCATTGTCCCCTGTTTGCTTCTTGCCACCCATAACCTGTTTAAAACTTACCAGTTGCAGCAACCGGTAGGATATGTGTTTCAGAGTTTCCTGTTCATCGGACTGGGAAGCATTTTATTTCCTCCGTTACTTTATTATGTTCCATTTTTATATGGAAGTCTGGGAAGTTTCCGTTCGTTGACCTGGCGAACCTTTTTCGCCGGACTGTTAGGAATATGCCTTCCTTACTGGATATTGTTCGCGTATGCCGCTTGCACGGAGAATATGGAATTGTTCTATGCCCCCTTTCTGAAACTGGCTCCCGAACTTCCGTTCCGTTTCGAAGAGTGGACGCTTTCGAGTATACTCTCATTGAGTTATATCCTGCTCATCACCATCGCCGGCAGTCTGCATTGCTTGGTCAACAACTATGAAGACAAAATCAGAACGCGCGCTTTCTTGTCTTATTTCATTATCCTGCAAATTTGGACACTTCTGCTCATATTCGGGTTGCCGCAGCATCTCAACATCTTATTTCCCATCCTCATTACAGGATGTTGTATTCCGGGAGGTCATCTTTTTGCACTAAGCCACTCTAAAACCAGCAACTTATTCTTTATAATTTGCGTTATATTATTTATCGCTTTAATCTCGTACAATATATGGATGTATATGCACAATATCTATTAGATTACGGTTATTTCGGCATGTTTCTGGCAGCAGTATTGGCAGGTTCGGTTATTCCGTTCAGTTCAGAAGCCGTTCTCATCCTGTTTATCCAAATGGGACTCGACCCTGTGCTTATCACCCTTTCCGCAACAGTAGGAAACGTAGTAGGCGGAATGACTTGCTACTGGATTGGGCACTTGGGAAACATGAATTGGATAGAACGATATTTTCGGGTTAAGCCGGAAAAGATTCACCGAGCCGAACGCTTTGTACAGGGAAAGGGAGCTTGGATGGCTTTTTTCGCATTCTTACCCATACTCGGGAGCGCTATTTCTATTGTACTGGGAATGATGCGCGCCAATATCTGGATTACCATATTATCGATGTTTATCGGTAAACTCCTTCGTTACGCCTTGCTAGTTTTGGCAACGGAGGGATTAATACAACTCTTTTAAACGACTGGTATGGAAATAGAACTTACCAACGACGGCAGTCCCACTTTGTTTGTTCCCGAACTGAACGAACACTATCACTCTACAAAAGGAGCGGTAACGGAATCGCAACATATTTTCATCCGTATGGGGCTGGAAGAAAGTGCAGCTCCCGCACCTCGGGTTTTGGAAATCGGCTTCGGTACGGGATTGAACGCATTTCTCACCTTACTGGCTGCGAACGAGATACAAAAAGATATACATTATACAAGCATAGAACTACATCCGCTACAGGAAGAAATGATCCGTCGGCTTGATTATCCCACCTTGCTGGCTACGGAACGGACAGACGACTTTTATGCACTTCATCGGGCGCAATGGAATGAAGAGGTACCGATCAATTCACATTTCACCTTATATAAAATAGAAGGAGATTTCACAAGCTATACTTTTTCCGGAAAATACGATGTAATCTATTTTGATGCTTTCGCACCGGAAAAGCAACCGGAAATGTGGAATCAGCTTTTGTTCGACCGATTATTTGCATTATTGAATCCTGCAGGTATTCTCACTACTTATTGCGCTAAAGGCGCAGTACGCCGAATGCTCCAAGCCGCCGGATTCAAAGTGGAACGGCTTCCCGGACCACCCAACGGCAAACGGGAAATATTAAGGGGAAGAAAAGAATAAAGAAAAGAAGTAATAATTGGTCAGAGAAGCTGAACGAAAAATAAAACCGAATCGTTCTTCACAGTCCTCATTAACCGATGACAAATAATACATATTTGAGAATGGAAAATCCATTCGAACAGTTAGGTGACAAAAAGGTTCTGTAGTAAAAAGATGAAATGAGAACATTTATTCCACATTTTGAAGTGGGACGTTTATGCAAATGTAAAACGATTAATGAATATACAATGAAGCAAACTTTATTAATTCTAATTGCAACCGCTTTCTTCATGGCCTGCACAAGGAAACAGCATAACCAAGACGAACGGACTATCACCGTCACGATAGAACCGATACGTTATTTTACCGAGCGAATTGCCGGAGACAAATTCAAGGTTGTCAGTATGGTTCCTGGAGGAAGCAGTCCGGAGACCTACGATCCCACCCCTCAACAATTGGTGCATCTTTCGGGCAGCGAAGCCTATCTACGCATCGGTTACATCGGTTTCGAACAAACCTGGATGCAACGACTCGCCGAGAACGCTCCTAAAATGAAAGTGTTCAATCTATCACAGGACGTCCCTCTCATCAAAGAAGAAGGGCACCGACATGGAGACCATTTCCACGCCGGCGGAGTGGAGCCGCACATATGGAACTCACCGGCCAATGCCCGCATCATTGCCCGGAATATTTACCGGGCATTATGTGAGCTAGATCCTGCTAACAAAGATTTCTACGCCCGAAATCTGGAGAAGTTGAACCGCGAAATAGAGGAGACGGACCATGAAATACGCACATTACTCAGCAAACCGCACGACAAATCTTTCCTGATTTATCATCCCGCTTTAAGTTATTATGCGAGAGACTACGGATTGCATCAAGTCTGTATCGAAGAAAATGGAAAAGAGCCATCGGCTACCCATTTGAAAGAGTTACTGGACTTGTGTAGGAAAGAAGGCATACAAACCGTATTCGTTCAGAAGGAGTTTGATACGCGAAACGCAGAGTTAGTCGCTAAGGAAGCCGGAGCACAGTTAATCTCTATCAATCCGCTGAATTACGAATGGAAAAAAGAACTGATTCAAACCACTAAAGCACTCTGTCATGAATAATCCGATTATCCAACTAAAACATATCGAGGCGGCTTACGATGAGAAGAAAGTACTGACGGATGTCAACCTGACTGTTTACGACAAAGATTTTCTCGGTATTATTGGCCCCAACGGAGGAGGCAAGACGACTTTGATAAAAGTCATTCTAGGACTTCTGAAACCTCAAAGCGGAGAAATCCATTTCTTTAAAGATGGAAAAACCGTAAATGAAATCAAGATGGGTTACCTTCCACAATATAATAACATCGACAAGAAATTCCCCATCTCCGTATATGATGTAATTCTTTCCGGTCTCAGTAAACAAAAATCCCTTATCCAACGGTTCAGCAAGGAGCAACACCGTAAAGTAACCGAAACCATTAGCCGAATGGGACTGGAAGGATTGGAAAAACGGGCCATCGGACAATTAAGCGGCGGACAATTACAAAGAGCACTGCTTGGAAGAGCCATCATTTCGGAACCCGACGTAGTGATTCTGGATGAACCGAACACCTATATTGACAAGCGTTTCGAAGCCAAGCTCTACAAACTATTGGAAGAGATAAACCGCGACAGAGCCATCATTCTTGTAAGTCACGATATTGGTACCGTACTCCAAAATGTAAAGACCATTGCTTGTGTAAACGAAACACTGGACTATCATCCCGATACGGAAGTTCCTACCGAATGGCTGGAAGAACATTTCGGTTGTCCCATCGAAATGCTGGGACACGGTAACTTTCCGCACCGCATCCTGAAATGTCATCACCATGAATAAGGTAAAACATCAAGAAAACACACGGATCTCAGTAGTTCCATGCGTTCGAAACTAAAGTTTCAAACGGTTGGAACTAAAGTTTCAAGCTATCGGAACTAAAGTGCCAAGCTGTTGGAACTAGAGTGTCAAACCTTCGAAACGGCAATGACAATTCATCGAAAACAAATATTTACAGTAATTAAAGTGATTCTCTATACTATATGTAGATTCTCTGTTTAGCCGGATACCCTATTAACATCGCCTTCAGGCAATAAGAATCAGGAAGCTTGTTTCTATTCCCGCAAACCACTATCCAGACACTCTTGGCAAATCATTTTACACTATAGGAATTTAATCTCCGCACAGAACAGTGAATAGCATATTATAACAGGACATTCAGCCCAACCCCATCCCTGCAGATCGGCTCATGCATACTAGATAATAAACCAATACGAACCATGCAGATATCTGCAAAAAGCGACGTCTGGAAGAATCTTTTTTCGAAAACCAATAAATCAAATGACCTGTGCCTACCAGCAAAAAGAACAAGCCTTCACTAAGAATCGACAGAAAAGAAGCTTTTAGACAAAGGGAATATACATACTAGCAGGCAGCCAAGCATAAACCGATGGCAATAATTCGAAGTCTTATCATTTTTATCATAATTGCAGAGCTTTGCATAGTATTCATTTAGACTATAATAGGCACCTGAAATGAATAAAAGGGTGATTCGATTGGGTACTTTTTCCATATCATTATTATTTGCAGGCAGTTTCCGATAAATGACAAGACAAAAAAGATATGTATATACCACCAAAATATCTAATCACACTCGCTTAAACAATGAAAAGGGACTGTGGCTTCGCAAAAGATTGTTCTGTTTTGCAGCGATTACTAAAAGAGACAAACCAGCAAATAACACTAAATAACAGATATTCAGACGGCACGTATTTATTTCTTTACTATCTTTGCGCCCAATTAATGTTAATGAAACTTTATTCGTTCATGAGAACATACAAAACTGTAATCTACCTGCGCCCAGGTCTTGACGTCATCAGGGCAGCAGGC
>ENA-OPCT01001179-OPCT01001179.1-human-gut-metagenome-genome-assembly--contig:-NODE-1179-length-11496-cov-6.061446_pt1 | contig 11496 bp, 6 predicted proteins | sample MGYA00241572_ERZ501495 | MGnify/ENA primary metagenome ERZ501495 (study PRJEB25962, sample SAMEA2042580) | human gut metagenome | biome: human gut; feature: human-associated habitat; material: faeces... | reverse complement strand
TGGGCTTCGCTGGTGGATAATCCAGCGACATTCCGCATTTTTGTGGTCAAAAAGAATGTGCAGCATCTCTGCGGCTGCGAAGCAGTCCGCAGAGTAGTCTGCTTTGTTGTGATAGGTAACTTTTTGAAGTAATCTCCAAGTTTTCCCCCACCTCACGCCGGGCGTGCACCTTTCAGCGCACCCGGCGTACCATCAAATCGATTTACTTTCTTCCTTCAGATTTCAACACTTTGCGTCCTCACGGACATAAAGTGGCTGTAAATTTCACGTTTTAAGTTTTTCGCGGTATTTCATGATTTTGCCTACCGCCTTTGCATCAAGCTCAGGCGGTATTGGACTGTTGTGAACCATGCGGTGGCATGGTTCACACAGCCAAACCAGATTCGGTACTTTATTGATTCTATCAAGTGGAAGCTTATTTTTAACGTGGTGACAATTCTTTTGAAGCATGGGTGAGAAGGCATTTCCACAGCATTTACATTTTCCTTTGTCCCTGCTGTAAGCATATTCCCGGTTCATATAATATTCGAAATTCATCCTTCCCTTTGCGTATGCTGATATTGCAATATCGTTCGGGGAGTTAACGGATGGACGGTCACATGGCAGTGGCTTGTGCTTAGCACGATAGCTCACATACCGTCTGCGTCCTTCCACCGTATACGGCGTCATTTTCTGGTCAAATGGCTTGGATTCATAGTGACTATGCGTGATGAACGCATAAGTTATACCAAACCAATTTCCTTCGACCCATACAGCAAATGTCTTGCTGTCGTAGCCTTTGTGTCGGTCAGGAAGATTGCAGAGCACCTTCAGCGGCACCTGCATGGAGTTGTACTATGATACGGCTGACTTCCTGTTGCTTTCACTGCGCTGTAACGCTCCAACAACAGGCTCTCAAACGTTCCTTAATCTCTATCCTTGTTCTGAAACCCTTAGGCCGCTACCTTACACCGGGAAAATCTAACCATGCTTTGAACCACAGTTGCTGCATGATTCCTGATGGGGATTTCATCCCACAGGGCGTGTGCAGAAAAACCAGCCACACACACTTTTTCCAAGGGTCACCCTTTCGGATGTCGTTCGCTCTTACGATGCTGCATAGCTTTCCCTAACGGATAGCCATAGGTTTCGGAAGCCCGCACCATTATTATCCATGCCTCTTTGCAGAGGTTTAGGTTTTCAGGTTACGCCTTCACCACGCTCTGTACAATGCACACTTACAGGTGGCAACGCACAGTGGAGTATTAGCTCTCGTACTGTCTTGAATTTTGACCTATTCTCTGGAATTCTGTTCCTCGACATTGGTTCTGTACGGCAGAGGAATTTCACCTCTGATTTCGAGATTAAAGTTCTCTGTGATATTTTCTTATTGCTAAGTGCAATCACATGGTGCTTTTCGTCCTTGCTGTCAACAAGGGCTTATGCACAACGTTTCGCACGGTTCTTAAACGCCTGACTTTCATCTACAAACAACCTGTCTACGCCCAACTGCTCAAAGGTGATAACATCATCCTTTCTCGCATCGGAGCGTAGCTTTTCCAGCTTGATTTCCAGCGTTTTGCGTGTCTTTTCCATCTGCTTGATGCTGAAATTTTCGCCAGCAGTGGCTTTCAGTTCGTTGATGGCGGCAAGCGTTTCATCAATCTGCTCCTGAATAATGCGTTCTTGACGCTCATAGGACAACGGGATGCGCTCAAACTGGCTATGCCCGATGATGACCGCATCGTAGTCCCCAGTCGCAATTCTAGCACAGAATTTTTTGCGGTTGGCGGTTTCAAAGTCCTTTTTTCGAGCCACCAGCAGCTTGGCATTGGGGTATAGGTGCAAAAACTCTGCCGCCCATTGCTCCGTCAGATGATTTGGCACCACAAAAAGACTTTTCTGACACAGCCCCAGCCGTTTGGCTTCCATTGCGGATGCTGCCATCTCAAACGTCTTTCCGGCTCCCACTTCGTGTGCAAGCAACGTATTACCGCCATAAAGCACATGAGCGATGGCGTTACGCTGGTGTTCCCGGAGCGAAATTTCCGGGTTCATACCGACAAAGTGGATGTGGGAACCATCGTATTCGCGCGGTCTGTTGCTGTTGAACAGTTCGTTGTACTGCTTCACCAGTGCAATGCGCCGCTGGGGGTCTTGCCAGATCCAGTTGGCGAAAGCATCTTTGATTACCTGCTGTTTCTGCTGCGCCAGCATGGTGTCCGTTTTGTTCAGGACGCGCTTCGGTCTGCCTTCTTCATCTTCAATGGCATCATAGATGCGCACATCTTTCAAGTTGAGCGTATCTTCCAGAATCTTGTAGGCATTGGCGCGGGATGTGCCATAGGTTTCGGTGGAGGTAATGTCGCCTCTGCCCATAGCCGACTTGCCCTCAATGCGCCATTCTGCGGTATAGGGAGAATATCTCACTTTAACTGCATGACGCAGATAGTAGGGAATCTGGAAAGTTTCTGCCATAAACTTTTGGATGATCTCCGGCGCAAGCCATGTTGCACCCAGACGTACATCAATCTCAGATGCCTCAAGGTCTTTCGGCTGCGCCTTTTCCAATGCGGTGACGTTGACTGCAAACTCCGGGTTGGTTTCGGCGGCAAGCTGTGCCATGCGCAGTTTTGCCCGGACATTGCCGGACAAGTATTCATCCGCCATTTGCCAGCCCGCTTCTGGGTCAGTAGGGTCTGTGCCGGGGTCTTTGAAAATTACGCCGGATAGTTCGCTGGTGATTCGCTCATAGTCGCCGGGAGTGCCGAGCAGCTCTGCCATATAGGGCAAATCCACCCGGCCACGCTCTCCGATGGAAATTGCAAGTGCTTCCGTGGGAGTGTCCACGCTGGTGACAGTACGTTCCGGGCGAATGGTGCGTTTGGTGAACATCGCCGCCTTGCTTTTGAGCTGCCCCTGATCGTCCAGATTTTCCAGAGAACACAGCAGATAGTAAGAAGAATCCTGCTCAAATAATCTGCCGTTTTTGCGGTCATTCAGCAAGCCGTATTTTGCAGAAAAGGCATCGTAGGCGGCATTCAGCTTTTCCTGCGTAGCCTGAATGTCGGCATCCGGGTAGTCGTTTAGCTGCTGGTCAATCAACTCATTGACGATTTGCCGCAGCTCCACCATCCCGGTCACACGGCCTTTGGCGGTGTCGGAAAGCTCCACCTGTGTCATAACAGAATTTTCGCGGTAATACACTTCACCGTCAACCACGGTGTAGGAGAAGTTCTTCACATCCGGGTCAGCAGGGAGAATGTGTCGCTCATTTTCTGCATCCGCAATATCTGGTGTTTCGACCTCAACTTCCGTGTACAGTCCCTCAATATGCTGGATAGCTTCGGCAAGCTGGTCTGCCAGCACTGCACCCTCAATGGGGCGCACGGTGCATTCCTCACGGCCATACTGGGTGCTTTCGGTGGTCAGTTCGCCCAGCACCATCTCCGGGTGGTCTACAAAATAGCTGTTGATGGTAAAGCCATCTTCCGTTTTGTCGAGCTGTATCCAGTCCGGCTCATGGTCGATGGGGCGGTCACGTTTTTGCAGGAAGATAATGTCGCTGACGACCTCTGTTCCTGCATTTGCCTTGAACGCAGTATTCGGTAGCCGGATAGCACCCAGCAGATCAGCACGTTCGGCAATGTGCTTTCGGGCAGAAGAATCCTTGCTGTCCAGCGTGTAGCGGCTGGTGACGAAGGCCACGATGCCGCCCGGACGCACTTGGTCGATGGCCTTGGCGAAGAAATAGTTGTGGATACTGAAACCGAATTTGTTGTACGCCTTGTCGTTTACCCGGTACTGGCCAAAAGGAACATTACCCACGGCAAGGTCATAGAAATCGCGGCGGTCGGTGGTTTCAAATCCGGCAACTTTAATGCTGGCTTCCGGGTAGAGCTTTTGCGCAATGCGGCCTGTGATGCTGTCCAGTTCTACACCGTACAGGCGGCTGTCCTGCATGGTGTCCGGCAGCATTCCAAAGAAGTTGCCCACGCCCATGCTCGGCTCCAAAATATTGCCGCTGCGGAATCCCATACGCTCCACGGTATCATAAATAGAGTGAATCACCACTGGAGAAGTATAGTGTGCGTTCAGGGTGCTGGCACGGGCGGCAACATATTCTTCCTCGGAGAGCAGCCCTTTCAGTTCGGTATACTCCTTTGCCCAGCTATCTTTTTTATCATCAAAAGCGTCTGGCAGACCGCCCCAGCCGACATACTGCGAAAGAATCTGCTGTTCCTCGGCGGTGGCTCCACGGTTTTCCTGCTCCAACTGGAACAAAGTGCGGATAGCTGCAATGTTCCGGGCGTATTTCTGTTTTGCACCGCCCTCGCCCAGATGATCGTCCGTAATGCGGAAATTTCCAGCAGCTTCCGGCACAGGTTCGGCATTCAGGGCTTCGTCTGCGGCGGCTGCATCCGGGAATGTCTGCCATTCGCCGTTGACCTCTACAGAAATAGGCAGCTTGTCCAGTGATTCATCAGACGTAGGCTCATTCCGTCGCAGACTGTCCTCGAACTGCTGTTTGTTCAACACCTCGTTGCTCCACGAATAGCCCTGCGCACTGGTGTCGATGCGCACATCGGTTTCACCAACATAGCCGACCTTTCCCTCGATGGTTCGGGTAGGCAGTTCAACAACGACATCATCCCCGACCTTATAATCGACTGCTTTTTCGGGAGCGGTGTCAAGAGCTTCGTCTTGCTGTTCGTACAATTCCCGGACAACAGACAGCGGTTCTTCCCGAAAAATCGGCACCCGCATATCGGCCAGTGCCATATCCTGCAAGGAAACCTTGCCCTTATCAAAATCCACTCCGTCAATCCGAAATTTCCGGCCATCCATATTGATGATGGAGCCAATGGGCAGATAGTCCTCTTTGTGCAGATGTTTAGTCTGGTGATGAGTCCCATCTTCGTTCAATCCGGCAAGGTAAACATCATTGCCCGCAGACCACAATTCTTTTGACTTTCTTACCCATAAGCTAGGTGGAAAGCCTGTGACCTGAACTTCGCCCAGTGCTGTTTCTCTCGTAAACAAAGCACTGTTGAGAACTTTTGCGACCTTGGCAGCATCTTCTCCATAGAACATAAAATTGCCGCCAGCTTCAAATCCAACCAGAGTATCCGGGTGCTGCGCCTTTAATGCAGTGTATTCGGCTGCACTGGCGGCGTTCAGTTCAAGAGGAAAGTCGATGGCTCTTCTTTCTTTGTCCGACAGGTAGCGGTCAGACTGAATCATCAGGTCAATATATTTTTCGACCCGATCCCAGCGGAGAAGCACTTTCTGATGGTCGGGATAATGCTCAAACGTCAGACCCTTGCTGTCATGGTCAAGCCAACCACTGCTTCCGTCCAGATAAGTGTGTGAAGAACCGCCGGGGCCATACGGTGCATATTCGTTGGCAAGAGCTTTTGCCCGGAGTTTTCGGTCAGGCTGCAACTGATAAATTTTCCATATCCGAAGTTTGCTGCCTTCAACATTGGAACCTCTCCGCAGCGCATTTTCAATCTCCGCCTGCGACAAAACAAAAGCGGAGGGCGATTTTTCGCTCTCCGCTTGGTCGATGGATTCAATTTGTTTGGCTTCGGTGGGAATGTGGGCATCGAAGAAACTTAACTGTAAATCAGTTCGTTCAGCACCAGTTCCTCGGCCTGTGCTTTCAGGCTGTTCATGTGCTGCACCCACTCCATCTGATACTGCTCCTTGTTCGGAGCCGGGTTCTGTTTCAGCAACTCCTGCATGGTCTGCCGCATCCGGCTCTCTGCGGTTTGCTCCACCTCCAACAGGTGCGGATGCAGAGTTCCCGACAGAAGCATCGAGTTGTACAGCACCGGGTGATGCTTCATCAGGTAAGTCCGGCGCAGTCGCCCGTACTTGCCCAGTGTTTTCTCCTGCCGGGGCAGGGTCAGGTTCGGGAGCTGATAATCCCCGATGGTCGAGTAGGTCACGTTCCTGCTGTTCATATTCATACTGGCTCCTTTCTACATTGCGGCGGCGGATTGTCGTCTTTACGGTTCTTTCGATGTTGCGCAGCACATCCCGGCTGCACTCGCTGACTGCGGTGCCCAACGCATACACGGCGGCAGGAGTGGAAAAGGAGAAGATGGCCTGAAAATCGTCCCGGTCAAAATGTCCTTCTGGCTCAAAACCGCATCGTTCAAGGACAGCATAGGTGATGCTGATTGCAGCGGCACTTTTGAACTGGAACTCCTGTCCGGCTTCATCATAATCCATCAGGAGAGAACCGTCAACGATGTCGAGAATGTCACCGCTGTTGTTATCCCAATAGGAATCCACCAGCTTGCCGCAAACATCCGCGATCTGCTGGCCGAGGTTTTCGTGATGGACACCGTATTCTCTGGCAAGCATTTCCGACACAGGCTGCATCAGATCGGGGCCGAGCTGCCACACCTCCGGGTCACGAGAATTGCGGCGCACCCCGGTATCGCTCACATCAAAAACATAGTGCAGACGCGGCACACTGCTGGACTGGTCTAACAAGGCGATGCCTTTGGAGCCGCGCCGGACATAGCGATTCATGCGATCATTCCAGAGGTCGAAGCTGGCGCAGGCGGTGGCATCAGGACGCTGGGCGTAAATCATGAGCTGGTCTGCATAGTTGTACTTGTACAGCCGGGATGCAGTGGTCAGGTAGTCCGTCCAGTTTTCCCAATACCGAGTCAGCTCTTTTGCCGTTTGCTGGGCGAGATTAAGATATTCTTGCGTTTTGTTTGGCATTGCGTTCCTCCTTTCAGCTTCAGGGTATAAAAAGAGCGGGCAGCTCCAGCCACTGCCCGCTCAAAAACAAAAATCATTCGATTGTAGGTAAAATCCTTTTGGGAAGCCTGTCTGTGATCTCATCCTCAGTCGTCCAGAATATTGTGTTCTTTTGGGCAATATCAAAATGAAGTTTCACGTCTTTTTTACAGAGCTGAATTACAGGTTTACCAAGTCCCATTGCATACCCTTCTTCAAAATATGCACCATTATTTTGGTGAGTTAAATCGACAACAATAAACTTACTGTTTTTTATATATTTCAACAATTCGGGGGTTATGAAGTCGTTGTGCTCTACTTCATCAATAAAAATCGGATGATAGCCAGCAGTTTGGATGCCTTTTCTAATAGAATTACGCAACTTGAGAGTGTCGTCGCCGAATTTCATTGCAACAAGCACATCTTTTTGAGAATTTAGTTCAATTCTAATGTCATCAAGTCTTGAATATCCTTTTGGGGTTAATGTTATGGGACGCTTTCTTCCCGTATACGATGTAGGACTTTCAATATACTCTTGTTTGACAAGGCAGTTAACGATGTACTTTAGCTGCTCATTACGCAATTCTGTAGGACGTGGCATCCACCTATCATCAATGTACTCAAATTGTTCGACAAAGAAATTTGCATAAACTCTGTCATTTTCCAAGAGAACGGGACTCCCCCAATAAGGTGTATGAGACTCTATCCATTGCAAAATGAAATCGACTTTTTCAGAAAAACGTTTAGGATACCAATTTTCAACATCAAGAGGAGTCAAATGAACAGGATAGCCAAAGTTGGATTTGTTCGTTTCAAACTCGTGCTTTTTTTCGGCGCAGTATTCTTTTGAACGTGTTGAAAAATAGCGCAGATCATTTTGCGGGTAACCATTGTATGCCAAATAAACAGATAAGTGATTCCAATTAAAATCCTTAAAAGTAGAAACAGCAGGATAGAATTCTAATCGTCCACAGATGGGACAACTAAATACTCGTCTGTACTCTGTCAAATCTTCTATAACTTCTACTGAGGTTTGACATATGGGACAAGGCCCAGTTTTTGATGTTACACTCATTTATTCCTCCTTGGTTGAGTGGAAACTATTACTTTTATTTTAATTATACCGATTCTTCTTTATGTTGACAAGGTAATGACGAGAAATAGTATGTAATTCCGCCCATAGGCGGTAAAAATCAGTTGAGCGGAAATTCCAGTTCGGCAAACTCGGCATCGGTCATAAGTTTCAGCTTTTCAATGACCTGTTCGGACAGTTCTCTCAGGGCAGTTTCATCAGGCATCAGGTAACACTGCATCAGCCGCAGCTCCTGCATCAAACCCAGCCGGGAGCCGGAATTGTAGAGCATCATCAGCATCAATTCTTCGCCATTAAAGTTCACGAGCATCCCTCACTTTCCGGCACCCAACGGGGCTGCACTCCGGGGCATCGCATTTTTCTTTTGCGTTAGCCAGTGAAGCCAGCCTTTCCAGCGTGGAAGGGCGATGGTTTGCGCCCAGTTCTTCGGCTTCGGCGGCTCTGTCCATGATAAAATCGTAGTCCTGTATCAGCCGCCGACCTTTTTCCATGTGATGTGCTTCCAGAATTTCTTCCCGGACTTCCTGAATCGTCAGCTCCGGCGCGTCAATCTGGCCGCTGTCCATCACAGAGTAATCGCTGTGATAGAGGGTGTAATCCCAGCCATCGTCACAGGACTGGATAGCAATATAGCCTTTTCCGCCCAGTTCCCATGCACCTACTTCATCCTGTGTCTGGATTTCCGGGTAATAGCTGGCTCCATTGCGCTCCATGACCTCTGCAAACTGGCAGATGTGGAACATATCACCCAGTCCACCAACATCAAAATGATACTCGTCCCAATGTTCCAGCCGTGTCGTGAAACTTCGGCCATCCGGGTAGTCCACCTGAATCACACCGCCATTGGGAACACGGTACAAATCCTTATAGCTGCTGTCGATGAGCCGCACATCATCCCTAGGAATGGACGGATCTTCCCAGATGCGCCGCTTACGGATGCCGGAATCCGGGATGTTGTCGAGGATTCTCACGCTTTCCAGTTGAATAGCCCTGCGGGGGTCATCGGATAGCTCAAAAAGGAACCAGTTCCGGGCGGCAGGAATGGCATTTCTGCCATCGGGCGGCAGATACTCAAAGGGAATCTGTCCCTTTTCCAACGGCAGCAGGGTCAGCTTGTCATAGGTGGCGTAGCCAACGCCGGAGGTGTTTTCCCGCAAATGCAGGTATTTTTCGTTATTCAGCAGATAAACAGCTTCGTCCAGCACACTCATCAGCGGCCACCCTCAAATTCCAGCGAAAACTTACTGCGACCGTCGGCTTCGGTGAACAGCAGGACGGTGGCGTTGTAAACCTTGCCCTTGGCACTCTTGCAGTCTTTTAGCCGGACACGGCCATCGCGCAACAGCTTGTCGGCTACATGAGCATCCAGCCGTTTGCCCAACCGCTTGAAGAAAGCATTGTCTTTCCACAGAATAAAGCGGCAGGGATTGGCTTCACAAAACCAGCCTTTTTCACGTTCCACAACAGATTTGCCACAGTTCGGACAGACACCAATCACTTTATTTTTCATAAGCGCACTCGCTCCTTTCACGGCCTCGGTGGTGTTTACCAGCGAGGAGATCATATCGTTGATTTCAGTCATAAATGTCTCTGGCTCCATCTCGCCGCGCTCCACGCACAGCAGTTTTGTTTCCCAGTCAGCAGTCATGTCGGCGGACTGGATTTCTTCGGGCATTACGGTGATAAGGGCTTTACCTTTGTCGGTGGGCAGCAGCACCTTGGTTTTCTTGTCGCCCTTGCGCTCCAGAAAGCCTTTTGCCACCAGCTTTTCGATAATAGCCGCTCGTGTAGCCGGAGTTCCAATGCCCTGACGCTCTGCATCCTCTGGCATACTGTCCGCGCTAGCTGTTTCCATAGAGTGCAGCAGAGTATCCTCGGTGAAGTGTTTCGGAGGGGATGTCTGTCCCTCTTTCAGTTCAGCACCAGAAATGCCACACTCGCTTTGCTCCTGCACATCCGGCAGAGCAGCAGGCTCTTTCTTTTTGTCCAGCAGATCGTCCAGCATTTTGCGCTCAATGCCTTTCCAGCCCTCGTCCAAAACCACCTTGCCTTTTGCGGTAAATTCTTCCCCGGCGCAGATGGTGGTCAGGACGGTTTCTGCACAGCGGTGAGGTTCTCCCATGGCGCAGAGCAGACGTGCCGCAATCAGCCGCAGGACGCTCAGTTCCCCGGCGGGCAAAGCTGAAAAGTCGGCCTGTACCATGCTTGCAGTAGGCAGCAGCGCATGGTGGTCGCTGACCTTGCTGTTGTTGATTACCTGTTCTGCATGGACGGGTACAGCTTCCCCCACGGAAAAGGCTCCCGCAACAGCCGACACCAGCCCCGGCAGGGATGCTGCCATGTCTTCCGTCAGAAAGCGGCTGTCTGTTCGGGGATAAGTGATGAGTTTCTTTTCGTAAAGGCTCTGCGCATAGTTCAAGGTCTGCTGTGCAGTAAACCCCAGCAAACGGTTGGCATCCCGCTGGAGCGTCGTCAGATCATAGAGCTGCGGCGGCTTTTCGTTTTTTTCTTTGCGTTCTACTTTTTGCACCACCGTGCTGACCTCCTTTCGGCAGTTGGCAAGCAGAGTTTCCGCATCCTCTTTCTGCGAGAATCGCTTGCTGGACGCTGTGCCGTCGCCCTCAAATGCCAGCGAAACCGTGTAAAACTTCTCCGGGGTGAATGCAGCAATAGCTGCTTCTCGCTGCACGGCCATCGCCAATGTAGGGGTCATAACACGCCCAACCGCCAAAGACCGACCATACAGGCATGAAAAGAGCCGGGAACAGTTGATGCCGACCATCCAATCGGCACGTTCCCGGCAGAGTGCAGCCTGATACAGTGCATCATATTCAGTTGACGGTTTCAGATTTGCAAAGCCCTCACGGATAGCATTATCCTCCATGCTGGAAAGCCACAGACGGGAAACTGGCTTCCTGCACCCTGCCTGTTCGTAGACAAGCCGAAAGATTAGCTCTCCCTCGCGGCCTGCGTCACAACTGTTTACCACGGTCTCAACGTCTGCCCGGTGCAGGAGCTTTTTCAGAACAAAAAACTGCTTTTTAGTGCTGGCAGACACCAGATACTGCCATTTTTCCGGCAGGATGGGTAAATCAGCAATGTTCCACTTTACATACCGCTCACCGTAGGCACTGGGCGGTGCAAGCTCCACTAGATGCCCGACACACCAGCTTATGAGATAGCCGCTACCCTCAAGGTAGCCATCCTGCCGCCCATGCGCACCTAAGACTTTGGCATAAGCCATTGCCACGGACGGTTTTTCGGTCACGATCAATTTTGCGATAAGAAATCCCTCCAATCTAGTTTGAATTATGGTATGTAGGCGGCAATCGCCGCCTTAAAATCATATGGGTGTTACATCCTGTTCCTCAGAAGTATCCTCATCGTCCGAATCATCTTCCGGGGGAATCTCGAAATTGCCGTTGTCCTCGGTGTAGTCCGCATCAGGGTCAGCAGCTTCTTTTTCTGCCTGTTTCTTGTGCTTCTGCTGGATGAAGAAATAAAAGCCGCCGCCCGCCACTAGCGCAATCAGAGCCACGACACCGAGAAACGCCGCAGCATACTTTGTGACTTTATTTTCTTTCGGCTGTTCTGCATCGGATGCAGCAGCTTCTTCTGCGGCTTTCTTGGCTTCTTCCTCGGCTTTCAGCTTATCCTGTTCC
>ENA-OPCT01001164-OPCT01001164.1-human-gut-metagenome-genome-assembly--contig:-NODE-1164-length-11676-cov-2.901644_pt1 | contig 11676 bp, 10 predicted proteins | sample MGYA00241572_ERZ501495 | MGnify/ENA primary metagenome ERZ501495 (study PRJEB25962, sample SAMEA2042580) | human gut metagenome | biome: human gut; feature: human-associated habitat; material: faeces... | reverse complement strand
AGTTTATGATATGGAGCCTCTATTTCTATTTTTTTCTCTGCTGAAATTTTATAACCTTTCGGTAATTGAAAAGAATCTGTGTAAATTTCTTTATCTGTTATATTTTTTATTTTTCCATATATAAGAGAAAAATAAAGAAAATCCTAAAATTAGACATACACAGAATTTAAGTGTATCACTACGAGAGTCAATTCCTATAGTGACAGTTATTAGAAAAGCTATAGCTGTAAGTAAGAAATATTTCTTATTTAAATGTAAAATAAATATTGCCATAAAAGTAAACGGTACTAAAAAACGCCCATAGGCATCAGAACCTAGAAATGGCATCAGTAATATGAATATAATCCATGCATATTTAAGCCAAAATTTTAAAATAGAAAGTAAATATGTGGGGGTAGCAAAAAGATATGTTGCTAAAGGCAATAAAAAAACCATTAAATTACTTATTAATAATTTCCAGTCCCAATAGTATTCAGCCATAAATAATGCGCCATAAATTGTTGAAAATCCTAAGTAAATAAGGAAAATTTTTATTGGTAAAATTGTATATCTTGCAGGTTTCAACTTATAAAATATGAAAAGAATATAACTTTGCAATAACCACCATACAAATGTGTTATTTATTGGTAGAGTACACCATTGTTGCACAGATGATATACTTATTAATAATATTGTATATGGTAGAATATTTTTTAATTGTTGTTTCATAAATTACCAATAACAGCCTCCTTCGACTTTGTTTGCATTTTTAGGTTTTCCTTCTTTGCTTGGGCTAATCCAATATTTGTTTATTATCGATGTGTAACTTCCATAAGGTATACCCCATTCTTTAACACCATAATTTGGATCTTCCCATCTTTTTCCTTTTATTCCAAATAAAAGTTGTAATGCCCCTCCTAGATGTATGGCTTTTTTCCCTTGTCTCTTTACATGCGCAGCCAAAGGAAAACCGTATGCACCGCATCCTATCAAACAGACATCATAGTCTTTTTTATCAATTTCATCTTTCATCCATTGTAAGGCTTCAAACCAATCTTTAAAGCCGTTATTTTCTCCTCCCAAACTTTGTACAGCCTTTATAACTCTGAGTGATGAAAATTCTGGTAATATGTCAGGATTGGCATAAAGCTTATTTATGTTATTAGTATATTGATATTGAATGTCATTAGCGAAAGGATGTACGACAACAACTCGTTTGCCTCTTAAATATCTCGTCCAAGGAGTCTTTGCCCAAAATGGTTCTAACAATCTAAGATGCACTTTCTTTACAGATTTTAAATCATCGGCAAACAATGCTTCATTAGGGATCCAACATCCCAATAGATCAAGTTCTTTTATGTCATTTATCATTAAGTTGCCAAATTTTTGCATATTATCAGGTGTTGATGGAAAGAAACCACTCCATTCTTGCATTTGTTTCATAATATTGGGATTCCACCACCATTCAGGTTGTTCTCCTTTTATAAACTTTAAGATAGAGTGTTTTTTTGAGTTAACACCTGAATAATTAACAATTGCAGAAAGTTCAGTACTTCCAAAACGAGCTATCATACATGGCTTATCCGATGATAGTAAATTAAATATCATCACTGATGCTTTATCTGGATTTTCTTCTCTTTGTAACAATGGAGGTTTGTATGTCCCTAATATTTTTGTATATACTTTTCTAAGTATTCTTAATATGTTAATTAATATTAGATTCATTTTCATGCTAATCAAGTATTTTATAAATGTTTTTACCTAATAACTTTCTTAAAAATATATGTATATGGTAATGCACTTTCTTTAATAGCAAAAAATATCTATAATGTTTTGAAAGAAATAACGTATTAGCTTTACTAATACTTTTATTATTTATGTCGTAACTTGATATTAATTTTATTTTTTCTACAATAGTGTCTAGGTATTCTTTTTTTCCAGGAATATTGGGGTTTTTAAAGGCTATAATAATAGTTTCTAAATCTTTTGTCAACATTTCTGTTTCCAAATCCTTTGAAATTAATTTATTACGAAAGCGAAAAAACTTATTCCAATATAATGGAGAGCATATTTTAGTATTCATTACAGATTTCCCGTTTTGGCGATACCAATATATTATATCTGATATGTTCAATGCAATGTCTACCCTTTGGGAAATTTCTATATTCATTAATAGATCTTCACCTATTTTTATATCGTTTCCAAATGCAAAGCTGGAATCTTTGAATAAGGATTTTTTGTATAAACTTGCATAAACAACTCCATATGTTTTGCTTTTTACTAGCGATTCGGTATATTTAAATTTAGACATAACACCTAAATCTTTATGTATCCATTTTTTTCCGTTAGAATTTATAAATGATGCATTGATTACATCAGCTTCATTTCTATATTTCCATAAGGTTGTTAGCGCATTATTATATAATTTGTCATCTGCATCAACAAAAAGAATCCAGTTAGAAACTGCCTGCTTAACTCCGAATTTACGACTTGCTGTCACACCTGCGTTTGGGTTATGAAATACTTGTATTCTTTTATCTTTTTTCTCATATGCATCGCATATGTTCCCTGAATTGTCATGACTCCCGTCATCAATTAGTAGTAGCTCAAAATATGTGAATGTTTGTGCAAGAATACTGTCAATACACGGCTGAAGATATTTTTCAGCATTATATACAGGGACTATAATAGATATTTGAGGATATATTGTTACCATTTTAGTTACATTTAGAAAGAAATGTAAATGCTGTTTTTCTTTTATTGTTCAGCGTTTCATTTATATTCTCCCATACTATTCCATTAATGTTTTTATATTCAGAAATATTAGTTATCAGCAAATTTTTTAACCCGAATATATTCAATAGAGATTCAAATCGTGACAAGCCTCTTTTTTTATTACCATAAACTATAAAAGGTTTATTGAAAAGTATAGAGAATACACAAGCATGAAATGAATCTGTTACAACGAATTCTGCATCATAAAAACCACGTAGCCATTGTTCTACTGGTGCTTGTACACGATCAGAGATGGGTGAATTAATATCATCGCTTTTTGATTTTACGTTGAACGGATTCAAACCTTTTTCTTCTGCAACACGTTTAATCAGTTTTTTCTTTTCATCTGTTTCATCCAAGAAATAGCATAAAAGGTTGCCTTTGCTTTTGGGAGTATTGTTTGTTTCAAACAGTTTTATATAATCTTCTTTTTCCAAAAGCGTTGTTGGATCCAGTACATGTTGTGCTTCAACTCCGAAATGTTTTTTACATAAGTGAACACCCGAATCTTCGCGAACAGAAACGGCATCAAATTTTTTAAGAAGCTCACCACATATTGAGGTCTGTTTCGTTGTGTATTCCCATTCGTCAGTCCCAAATGATGCAGCGTATGCTATGCGTTTAATATTCCATTTTTCAGCAAATTTCAGATATGCTTGTTTTATTTGTTTTATTCCAAAATATTTTGGTCGCCATACTTGATCACTACCTACTACGATAGCATCGTATTCAGATTCCTTTATGTCACTGAATTTATTGTATTTGATTACATGAATGTATTTTTCAATAAAATTATTTGTATTTTGTCTTATTATAGGTTGTTCTCTGTTATACTTTTGTTCGTAGAATATTGGGATTTTGTTTCCTCTTATATTTTTTATAATTCTCTTTCCATAGATAATAGGCATCTTAAGTATACTTATAGATAGAGATTGTTTTTCTTTTTCTATAATATGCACTTCATGTCCCATACGCTCAAGTACAGTCTGCAACGCATAAGCCTGCAATATGCCACCATAGTTGATGTGAAGAGGAAGTGTCAATATACCGATCTTCATAAATGTTTTTTTATTTTAGTCTTAAAAAGTGATATTCTCTTTATTAGTTTCTCAGATATTGTTAATGATGTACATTCTACGATCAGCCTTGTTGTCGATTTCGTTTTTAGATTTTTAAAAAAGAAACTTCTTTTCTTGTGCGGTATTATAATTTCTTTGAAACCTCCATTATACTTTCGTGCTTCTGCTATGGGGGTATTTGCTGTATTGCATTTTAGGGAATGGATAATGTTTTTCCCTTTGATGGAGTTCACCAATATCAGTCCTGTACCCTTGTCATCATCCATGTGAGGATTGAATCTGTCGATGCCCCAGCAGTCTGCCAATGTTATATCGCTTCTGCATCGTCCTGATTTTGCCGGACATCTTTCACATGAAGGTCTCAAATACAGGTCTGAAAGGAAGCCTTTCATGTAAATATCGTCATAAGCCGGGTGGGTTATTTTATTCCCGTCCTTGAGAGTTATTGTAAAGCTGTATTTTTTCCATCCAGTTCTTTTATCTCGGAATGAAATGTTTTCTATATCATTTAGGTCACCCGTGATTTCTTTAATGTATGAATTCCATACTTTGGGACTAGGAACGCCATGACATAGACAGTCTGCAGTCAGAAGGTTTTCGTATTCCTTGTTTAGAAATCTTTTCAAGCCTGCAATCTGGCAAGACGTTCCCGTAAAAAATACATATATACCTTGTTTCAGGAATTTTTCCGCATCCTTGTATGCCGTACCTATTCTGCTTTGTACATATTTGCTTCCTCTAAATCTGAAAAGATCCTCTTTCGTGTTTGTATAATCATGCTTTACATTCCATTCCTCATCAAATACAGCCCCGAAAACAACACCTCCACGCTCTATCGTCCATTCAGCAAGCAGTGAAAATATCCCTCCCGAAGAACTGGATATTCTTATACTTTCATCATTATTGATAGCAGAAAGTGTCTCTATTGGTTCTACTGTTTTGTTCGGCTTATTAATTACAGGGCAGGCTTTTACGCATTTGTTGCAATTGATGCATGAATCCACTCTTATAGATGGATACATGAATCCTTCATTGTCATATAATAAATCAATACACGACTTTGGACACGCATTCACACATGCTTCACATCCGCAGCAGTCATGTTTATCTTTAATCTCAATCATTTCATTTTTTAGATATTTTCTTTGACAACTGTCTTATTTTTGTTTTTATGAATGTTCTTTCATTTTTGGTCAGTCCTATGCAATAAATAGAAAGGCATGTCGATAATACACATATTGCACATGAAACCGGCAGTCGGAATATAGATTCATCAACCGTTTGCACGAATATATACGGTACGATGAATGAAATCACGCTTACAAAAACTATCGGTACAATAACTTTCCTGCAATATTCGGCAATTGAAATTTTTATAAGTGTGCGTGACATTATCAGTCTTGCGGCATGGGCCAATATTGCAAAGATAAGATGTACTATGAATACGTATTCTGGGACAGCACCAAGTTTCAGTGCTAGATATGAAAACGGCAGAATCATAAGCAGTGTAGTTCCTACCACAATCTGGTATTTGCGTATTTTTCCTGTCGAAAGCGCACCTTGTACAACTGGATTGGCAAGAGCTTCTATCATTGATATTACAAGTATAAGATGCATGAACTGAATGGTGTGGTCCGGTACTATGTTCAACCAAAGTGTGAGTATTGTTTTGGATTCCATCATAACAGGCATCGATAGAACAAGCAGTAGAAATACAGAAAATTTAGAGCTGGTAAAAATCAGTTTGTGCATATATCTGTAGTCATTTCCAGCGTATGATTTTGTAATCTGTGGATTTATTGCAGTTTGAAAGTTGGAGCTGAATCCTCTGATAGCATTCTGTACTTGTACAGATATACCACGTGCGGCGTTTACTGCAGGGCCGAAAAACATGTTGAGGATGACATTCAATCCTTGTGTATATGTCATAACTGCGATGTTTCCAAACAAATTCCACCCTGCGAATCCTGTCATATCTTTGATTAGTTGTTTGTTGAAAACCATCTTGTATTCAGTTTCATTGAAATGTCGCTTGCAGTAGCTTCCGTATATCAGTCTTATAACAAGTTGAACTGTCAGCATAAGAACAGCATACAGCTTCAATTTATCGAAACTGAAAACTGTAAGCATGTATACAATAGCCAGTTTTAAAACTACTTCCAATACAGAAATATATGCAAACGCTCCCATTCGCTCATGTGCAATGATTGCAGCGTTGTATGGAATGCTCATGACCATTATTATGGTTGATATGATGGCTGATTGATAGACCCATAAAGCCGCATCGAAGCGGGCTTCAGGTATTGTCAGCTTGTTGTATACGAAACATAGACCTATTGTTTCTGCCAGAACAAGTATAAGCAGTGAAATGCATGCATGAATATTTATGCTCGTTGAAAATACGGCTCTCAAATTTGATATGTTGCCTTTCCCTAACTCGAAATTCATGTAGCGTTGTGTAGAGCTGGCCATGGCGCCGTTTAAAAAAGTGAACATCGATACAAATCCACCTACCACATTGTATAATCCGAAATCTTCAACTCCTAATGTATTTAAAACTACTCTAGAGGTATATAGGCTTACGAGCATCATAAACAACATCCGGACGTAAAGTAAAAGTGTGTTCTTCGCTATCCTTTTGTTGTTGGCTGATTCATTTTCCATTTTATCCTAAAACAATATCTTTATTAATAATTATCTGTAATTCACTTGTTTGTCTTTCCATACAGCGCCATGGCCTTCATAATCCTGATGTTCTCACGGCAGAGCCAGGGGAAGTCGATGCATCGGAATGGGACGGTGGTTGCCTCGAGGATGTTGAGGGCGCGTATGTCTTGCGGTATCTGCGATGCATGGGCGATGATGAGTGTGGCGTGTGCGCGCGAGCAGAAGAAGAGGGCTTTCTGCAGTTCGGGGTAGTCGAACGTGGCGGTGGCGTCGGGACAGTCGGTGAAGGTGTGGAGCGGGGCGTTCATGCCGTTGGCGGCGATGAACTTTTCAGCTTCACTGGTGTCTGTCTGTCCGCATGTATATATTATTGTGTCCTTTTTCTGCATCGTGGTGAGCTGTTCGGGAGTTGTACAGGTGATGTCCTTGGGTATGCCTGCGTAGAGCTTGCGCAGGGTGGGGGAAGTGAGCCTTGCCGGGGTGTCGACGCTGTACATCTTGTAGAGGTAGACGTCTCTGTCGCCATGACGTGAGATGCATGGTGTGTCTGTGTGGAAGGCACGGTGTATGGCTCTCTGGCGTCTGAGCTCAGCCTCGGGCACCTTGGTGCCGTGGGGCGTCTCGATTCTTATGTCGTGGCGGGAGATCATGCAAAACTTGTTTTGCAAGTTAAAACGCGAGCTTGCTCGTTAGGTAAAACACAAAGCTTGCTTTGTTAGGTAAAACGCAGACTTTGTCTGCTAGGTAAATGCGAACAAGTTCGCTAGTTTATTTTTTTTAGACATAAGAACATAAGAACAAAAGATTCATTGAATGTTCAAATGTCTGTTCAAGCGGGCTTGACATACCTTTGCTCTTTCAATGTTTGCACCTTTGGTGCTTAGTCTGCGACTTTTTTGTTGTATAAGAACAGAAGATATTTTCTTTTGTTCTTGTGTCTTTATTATTTTATGTTTCGTGCTTTCGCTGGCATTGTGCTGTCGTTGAGATTAGATCCCTGGTCCTGGCCAGGGATGACGGTGTCGCGGGCACTTCTGGTGTTTAGTGGGTGTTTACTTGTTTTTAGACAGAAGAACAGAAGAACAAAAGTTTTCCATTGAATATCCCAATGTGCATTCAAGCAAGCTTGATGCTCTTTTGATATTTCAATGTTATGCATCTTCGATGCTGTTCATACATACTCCAACTTTTGTTGTTTTAAGAACAGAAGAAGAGTATGCTTTTTTCTTTTTCCGTTCTTATAAGAATGTGTTTTATAAGGAAAATACAAGCTTTGCTTGTTTGATGAACATTTGAGAGTACATACATGAGCTTGTTCATGGATGGACTGACGGATGGTCATTACCTACATTCTTATGTTCTTTTGTTCTTGTGTCTTTTATTTATTGTTGCCTAGTATTCTCGCTGACATTGTGCTGTCGTTGAGATTAGATCCCTGGTCCTAGCCAGGGATGACGGCATCGTTGGCACTTGTGATGTTTTGTGGGTGGTTACTTTTTTTTAGACAAGGTAAAACGTGAAGCTTGCTTCACTAGGTAAAGCACAAAACGTTGTTTTGTTAGGTAAACGCAACTTTGTTGCTGGTTAATAGCTATTACCTGCAGGAATGTAAAAATGAGGAATTGTTTGGTGGTTGGGTGTATAGTGAAGTCGAAAAAAAATTATTTTTGTGTAGCAATTGTCGTATGACAGATTTATTGTAATTGATTTTCAAAAACGTGGTTTATGATAACATTAGACAATATTTACAGGGCGTCGTTTGCTCTTAAAGGTATTATCAGGAGAACGGATCTGATTTATGCTCCTCAGATTAATCCGGAAAGTCAGATTTATCTGAAACCGGAGAATCTGCAGTATACGGGCTCTTTCAAACTGAGGGGGGCGTGCTACAAGATTGCTTGCCTGACGGAGGAGGAGAAGAAGAAGGGTGTGATTGCTTGTTCGGCGGGAAATCATGCTCAGGGTGTTGCACTGGGTGCTACGAAGAACGGCATCGATTCGCTGATATGTCTGCCGGAGGGTGCTCCAATCTCAAAGGTTGAGGCTACGAAGAGGTACGGGGCGAAGGTGTGTCTTGTGCCGGGCGTGTATGACGATGCTTACCAGAAGGCTCTTCAGCTGAAGGAGGAGAAGGGATATACGTTTATTCATCCGTTTGACGATGAGTATGTGATTGCTGGACAGGGCACGATTGGACTGGAACTGCTGAATCAGTTGCCTGACGTGGAGGCTGTGATAGTGCCTGTTGGCGGTGGCGGTCTGATTTCGGGTGTCGCATTTGCGCTGAAGTCATTGAAGCCCGATGTGAAGGTCTACGGTGTTCAGGCACAGGGTGCGGCAAGTATGCTTCGTTCCATTGAGGATGCGCACCGCGAGTGTCTGCCGTCTGTCTCAACGGTTGCTGACGGCATTGCAGTAAAGGAACCGGGAGAAATCACTTTCGACATTTGCCGCAAGTATGTGGATGGAATAGTTACTGTGACAGAAGATGAGATATGTACGGCCATTCTTGCTTTGATGGAACAGCAGAAGCTGATTGCCGAAGGGGCCGGGGCTGTGTCCGTAGCGGCGGCCATGTTCAACAAGGTGCCTGTGGCTGGCAAGAAGACTATTTGTCTGGTTTCGGGAGGAAACATTGACGTTACCATCCTGAGCCGCGTGATAAGCCGTGGATTGGATATGTCGGGACGTACATATACGGTCACAATTGATCTGCACGACAGACCGGGCGAACTGAAAGGGGTTGCCGAGGTGATTGCAAATCTTGGCGGCAACATCATTTCTGTGCTTCACGAACGAAATAATAATACCAGCAACGTGACTGCTTGTTTCTTGCGCGTGGTTATGGAGACGCGAAATGCGGAACATATCGCGTTCATAAGGAACGGACTGAAGGAGGCTGGATATTCTATTGTTTCTGAGTTCAAGCCGGCGTGAGGGCTTAATGTGAAGCTGGGCTTCACTAGATAAAACGCAGACTTTGTCTGCTAGGTAAAATGTGAAACGAGTTTCACAAGGTAAACCATGAAGCGGGGCTTCATTAGGTAAACGCGCTTTGCGCTAGGTAAAACGCGAGCGGGATTGCTAGGTAAAACACAAAACCTTGTTTTGTTAGTTAAAACGCTGGCTGTGCCTGTTGGGTAAATGCGTTTTGCACTAGGTAAAATGTCTGCTTTGCTTGTTTGGTAAACGCGCTCGCTAGGTAATGGTTCGTTGCCTGTGGGGGTGTTTCCAAGGCTGAAGAACATAAGGACATGGATGGAAATTAAAGGGCAAACGTCTTGTCAATTAGTATTGACGGATGTTTGCCCTTTTTGTGTACTTATGGTGCTTGTGTTCTGTTTTGGGTTGGTAGGAACAGAGGTGTTTTATGGTATTGCTTATGTTGCTAAGTTGTCATTCCTGGCTAAGACCAGGAATCTTATGATAATGGCCTGTTTGATGTGTCTTGATTTGTTGCTGGCATTGTGCCGTCGTTGGGATAAGGTCCCTGGTCCTTGCCAGGGATGACGGCATCGTTAGCTCTTGTGGTGTTTAGTGGGTGTTTATTTTTTAAGACATAAGAACATAAGTGTTTTATGGTATTGTAAATGTTGCTAAGTTGTCATTCCTGGCTTGGACCAGGAATCTGATGATAATGGCCTGTAGGATGTGTTTTTTTATTTGTCGCAGGCATTTGTGCTGTCATTGAGATAAGATCCCTGGTCCTTGCCAGGGATGACGGCATCGTTGGCACTTGCGATGTTTAGTGGGTGTTTACTTTTTTTAGACAGAAGAACATGGTGCGAGTAAGCTCGCAAGGTAAACGCGCATTGCGCTAGGTAAAACATGAAGCAGGCTTCATTAGGTAAAACGCAGGTGTGCCTGCTAGTTAAATGCTTCGCTAGGCCTTTTTAGACATAAGAACAAAAGTCATGAGGTTAATGTTACCGCAATTGCTACCATACCGTCATTCCTGGCAAGGACCAGGAATCTAATGATGTGTGGCATGCGTCCTCGCTTGCATTGTGCTATTCGTTAAGATAAGGTCCCTGGTCCTAGCCAGGGATGACGCTGTCGGGGGCACTTGTTGTGTTTAGTGGGTGTTCACTTGTTTTGAAGACAGAAGTGCTGTATGGTAGATATTACTGCGGAGCGGTGAGCAGTTTGCGCATTCTTTCGGCGAGGTCGCCGATGCTTCCCTTTTTCTTGTTTCTGAAAGCCATGTCGGTATAGAGGGTTGCACAATATACACTGCTGTCTTTCAGTTGATGCCACTTTTTCCACAATGAATCGTATCTGTCCAGCAGGTTACTGATGTACGGACGATCTGCGGTCTTGCCATTCTGGATTTCTTCACACTCGAGCATCATTTTCCACATTACTTCTATGAGTTGGTATTTTATGCGCCCGTAGGTGGAAGAGACACGGATAACTTCTTCGATGACCTTGTCACGGCTCTCGATCTGCTTGGAAAGGGCTTCGATTCTAAGCCAGATGGCTGATGCTTCTTCCTTTTCGGCCAGGACTTTGTTCTGAACACCTTTGCTGATGATCTCCTTTATGACGGACTTGTTGTCCGACCAACTGAAGAATTCATCGCGGGTCCACCACATATTGTTTTTCGCATAGCTGTTTGAATGGCCTTTCCTCACACCTTCGATGCTTGCCAGGGCGAGCTGTCGAAGACAATAGGCTGAATAGCCTTCTATGCCGTTGCGTGACGCATACTCGAAGAACAGCTCTTCTTCGGAACGGGACGGATTCTTCATCCAGTGGGAAACAACGTATGTGTTCATGGCTGACCAGAATTCATTTTTGATATATGGTCCCTGCCATCCGCCACCGTTGGACCATGTCACTACCCCACTTATAAGGCCACTGTCAATGACATCGCGCAGGCCACGCGGGTTTGTGCGTTCGTTCATCTTGCCAGTGAAACGATGTGAACCGAATTCGATTTCGAAAACTGTTTCAGGCCATCCTTCGATGACTCCTTTGGCTGTATAATAAGGATGAGCTCCCTTGCCGTAGGCTTCCATACGCGACTGGGACTCGACAATCTGCTGATGACGTCCTATTCCGAGGCAGGGATTGAATGGGGTCATGCGGTGGTAGTCGTCCTGCTGGTACTTGATGGAGAAGATAAGATTGGGGTGAGGTTCGACCTTGTCGGTGACTGCGAGATAAAACTCAG
>ENA-OPCT01001157-OPCT01001157.1-human-gut-metagenome-genome-assembly--contig:-NODE-1157-length-11691-cov-2.252492_pt1 | contig 11691 bp, 7 predicted proteins | sample MGYA00241572_ERZ501495 | MGnify/ENA primary metagenome ERZ501495 (study PRJEB25962, sample SAMEA2042580) | human gut metagenome | biome: human gut; feature: human-associated habitat; material: faeces... | reverse complement strand
CGCGGATAAACGATCGGCCCGCTCTTGGTACACAGTTTTTGGCCCAGCTTCACCGCACCGGCGGGGCAGTACTCCACACAGCGGCCGCAGGCTACGCAGTTTTCCGGCGCGACTTTGGCAACGTAGGCCGAGCGGCTCATGTTGGGCGTGTTGAACAGCTGGCTGGTGCGCAAAGCGTTACAGACGTTGACGTTGCAGTTGCAGATGGCGAAAATCTTGTTCTCGCCGTCGATGTTCGTGATCTGGTGTACAAAGCCGTTGTCCTCGGCCTTTTGCAAAATCTGCATGACCTCGTCGTAGGTGACGTAGTGGCCTTTGTTCGTCTCCACAAGGTAGTCGGCCATGTCGCCGACGCCGATGCACCAGTCGTCGGGGTCGTCGCCGCAGCCCTCGCCCATGGCGGCGCGGGACATACGGCAGCTGCACGGCCCGGCGGCATACTTGCCGTCATACTTTTTCAGCCAGTGGGAGATATGCTCCACGTCTACGGACTGGTTTTCGGTCTCGATGGCCTTTTCCACCGGGATGACGTGCATACCGATCCCCGCGCCGCCCGGCGGCACCATGGCGGTGATGTGTTCCAGCGGCAAAAAGGTCATCCGCTCGAAGAAGGCCGTGACCTCGGGGTGGTCGGCGATCTGCTGTTTGTTCATATTGAAAAATTCCGCACTGCCGGGTACGAACATCGGCAGGATGTACTGCTTCTCCCGGCGGGGATTTTCCCAGTTGTATTCCAGTAATCCGACCACAGCCATCTGCTGCAGCAGCGGTTCCAGCTCGTCGGCAGGCTTGCCGGTAGCCTTGACCAGCTCAGGCAGGGTCATAGGCTTGCGGACCTTCATTTTCAATGCAACCTCGGCCATCTCGTCGGTCACGATGGACGCAAGGCCCCAGTATTCGGGGTCGTCCTGGGTCAGCGTGCCCTTTTTGGCAGGGATGCGGTCAGTGATCATCTGGCCCAGCTTGGCGATATTTTCCCGGAACGGCTGGTCCTTCGGGATCTGGAAGGGCAGCTTGCTCTCGTCCAGCGGGAACGCAGTGGGTTTGCTCATGGTGTGCTCCTTTTTATGTTGTTGCTCCGTTTGTGCTCCAAAGCCTTCCCCCCGAGGGGGAAGGCGGCCCCGCAGGGCCGGATGTGCCGCGACTGTCCGGTAAATGGTGGCAATGGCAAACTTGCCCCTCATCAGTCCGCTTCGCGGACAGCTTCCCCCGAGGGGGAAGCCTTTACCTCTGCCACTCCCTGACCTGCTCTTTCAACCAGTCTGCCCATTCGTCGATGCCTTCCCCGGTCTTGGCACAGATGGGGATGACCTTCGCCTTCGGGTTGCGCATGGCGACGTACTCTCGGCATTTGTCCAGGTCAAAATCAAAGTACGGCATCACGTCGATTTTGTTCACAAGCACGATATCGCATACCTGGAACATCAGCGGGTATTTCAGCGGCTTATCGTGGCCCTCGGGCACCGACAAAATCATGGCGTTCTTCACTGCGCCGGTGTCAAACTCGGCAGGGCAGACCAGGTTGCCGACGTTTTCGAGAATCGCCAAATCGATGTCCCCGGTGCCCAGACCTTCCAACCCCTGCCGGGTCATTTCGGCGTCAAGGTGGCACATACCGCCGGTATGCAGCTGGATAGACTTTGCCCCGGTCCCGGCGCTGGCGCGGGCATCCACATCGGAGTCAATGTCCGCTTCCATCACACCGATGCGCAGCTCATCTTTGAGGGCTGCAATGGTTCTGCGCAGCGTCGTGGTTTTGCCGGACCCCGGTGCGCTCATCAGGTTGAGCAGAAACACCTTCTTCGCTTTCAGGTCAGCCCGCAGCGCGGCGGCCTGCTCGTCGTTGGAAGCAAAGATGCTCTGCTTCACTTCCAGAATTTTTATGTTGTCCATGGGATGCTCCTTATAAAGTGGTATTATTTATATTTTAACATTGTGTATAAAAATCCGCAATCGACGAATCCGCCAAAAAAGAAAGGGCGGGGTGGGTGATTTGACGAAAAAAACGAGGCGTTGCACCCGCTCCCTCCCCGTGCTATAATACAAACAAAAACAAGCAAAGGAGACACCCCATGAAATTCTCAGAAATGCCCTATGCCCGCCCGGATCTGGATGCGGTCAAGCAACAGTTCGCCGACCTGCGCACCCGGCTGGAAAACGCAAAATCCTACGCCGAGGCCCGCGAAATCTTCCTAGAAGAGGAAACGCTCAACAAACACGTTGACACCGCCGCCCAGCTGGCCAGCGTGCGCAACAGCATTGACACCCGCGACAAATTCTACGACGAGGAGATGAACTTCTGGAACGAGGCCATCCCCCAGCTGCAGGAGTGCCAGAACGCCTGGAGCCAGGCTATGCTGGCGTCGCCTTTCCGCAAGGAGTTCGAGGCCGAGTACGGCAGCCTGATGTTCGTCAACGCCGAGATTGCGGACAAGGCGTTCTCGCCCGACATCCTCGACGAGATGGCACAGGAAAACAAGCTGACCACCGAGTACGGCAAGCTGATCGCGTCGGCGCAGATCCCGTTTGAGGGCGGCGTCTACACGCTGAGCCAGCTGTCCCCGTTCAAGAACGACCCCGACGATGCCCGCCGCCTGGCCGCCTGGAAGGCCGAGGGCGCGTGGTACAAGGAGCATGAGGCCGAGTTTGACGGCATCTATGACAAGCTCGTCCACCTGCGTGACACCATGGGCAAAAAGCTCGGCTATGAGGGCTACACCACGCTGGGCTACTACCGCATGGGCCGCAACTGCTACACGAAGGCTGACGTAGAAAAGTTCCGCGCCGCCGTGGTCAAGTATATTGTGCCGCTGGCCGACAGCATCTACCGTGAGCAGGCCAGGCGTCTGGGCAAGCAGTACCCGATGAACGCCGCCGACAACGCCTTGATGTTCCGCAGCGGCAACCCGCGCCCGGCGGGCGACGCCGACGCCATCCTCAAGCAGGGCAAGAAGTTCTATGAGGAACTTTCCCCCGAGAGCGGTGTGTTCTTCAACAAAATGCTGGACGACCAGCTCATGGACGTGCTGTCCACCCCCGGCAAGGCGGGCGGTGGCTACTGCACGAGCCTGGGTGATTACGAAATGCCGTTTATTTTTGCCAACTTCAACGGCACGCAGCATGACGTCGAGGTCGTGACCCACGAGGCAGGCCACGCCTTTGCTGCCTACATGAACCGCGACCGCATCCCGTACTCCTACGTCTGGCCCAGTATGGAGGCCTGCGAGGTCCACTCCATGTCGATGGAGTTCTTCGCCTGGCCCTGGGCCGAGGGCTTCTTCGGTGCGGACGCCCGCAAGTTCCGGTACAGCCATCTGGCGGGCGCGCTGACCTTCATCCCTTACGGCACAATGGTCGACCATTTCCAACATATCGTTTATGAGCACCCAGAGCTGACCCCGGCCCAGCGCCACGAGGAGTGGAAGAAGCTGGCCGCCATCTACCAGCCCTGGATGCGCCTGGACGGCGAAATTCCCTTCTACGGCGCGGGCGAGTACTGGCAGCGCCAGATGCATATTTACCAAAGCCCCTTCTACTACATTGACTACTGCCTGGCGCAGACCGTCAGCCTGCAGATCTGGTACCATGTGATCATTTTTGCCAGAAATGAGACAGGGCGCATTAATCTGTATAAATTAGTGAGTCAGTCGCACCTGAAGTATTATCACAGACGTCCACGTGTTCCCAAAAGTGTGCTGGAGCAGTACAGAGACGGACTTCTGGTGGGAAGTGCCTGTGAAGCAGGGGAACTGTATCAGGCAATTCTGAGAAATGCACCGGATACTGAGATAGCCAGACTGGTAAATTTCTATGATTATCTGGAAATCCAGCCTGTTGGAAATAACAGATTTATGATAGCAGATGATAAGCATGATATGATCAGTTCCGAAGAAGACCTGAAGGAGATAAACAGGAAGATCGTTAAGCTTGGAGAGCAGTTTAAGAAACCGGTAGTTGCAACCTGTGATGTGCATTTCATGGATCCACAGGATGAGATTTACAGAAGGATCATTATGGCCGGAAACGGATTCTCAGATGCAGATGAGCAGGCACCGCTGTATCTGCGTACCACAGAGGAAATGCTGGAAGAATTTGCCTATCTGGGAAGCGAGAAAGCAGAAGAAGTTGTCATTACAAATACAAATAAGATCGCAGATATGATTGAGAAGATATCACCTATTCATCCGGACAAATTCCCGCCGGTCATTGAGAATTCCGACCAGGATCTGAAGAATATCTGTTTTACAAAAGCGCATGAAATGTATGGAGATCCATTGCCGGAGATTGTGGAAAGCAGGCTTGACAGGGAACTGAATTCAATCATTTCCAATGGGTATGCCGTAATGTATATCATTGCACAGAAGCTTGTATGGAAGTCAAATGAAGATGGTTATCTGGTAGGTTCGCGAGGTTCTGTAGGATCTTCTCTGGCAGCTACCATGTCCGGTATCACAGAGGTAAATCCTCTGCCGCCGCATTATCTCTGTCCTAATCCGGACTGCAAATACAGTGATTTTGATTCACCGGAAGTAAAGCAGTATGCAGGTATGGCGGGGTGTGATATGCCGGATAAGATCTGTCCGAAATGTGGAACCAGGATGAAAAAGGAAGGGTTTGACATTCCTTTTGAGACATTCCTTGGATTCAAGGGAGATAAGGAACCGGATATTGACCTTAACTTTTCGGGAGAGTATCAGGCTAATGCACACAGATATACAGAGGTTATTTTTGGTAAGGGGCAGACATTCAAGGCAGGGACTATCGGTACGCTTGCGGAGAAAACTGCATTTGGTTATGTGAAGAATTATTTTGAAGAGCGTGGTGTGCATAAACGTTACTGTGAGATCAACCGCATCGTACAGGGATGTACAGGCGTGCGGCGTACAACAGGACAGCATCCGGGAGGCATTATCGTACTTCCTGTAGGTGAGGAGATTGAGAAATTTACTCCTGTCCAGCACCCTGCGAATGATGTGAACAGTGACATTATCACCACACATTTTGATTACCATTCTATTGACGGAAACCTGCTGAAGCTTGATATACTTGGACACGATGATCCCACTATGATCCGAATGCTGGAGGATTTAACGGGAATCAGTGCCAGGGATGTTCCCCTGGATCAGAGGGATGTCATGTCATTGTTTGCAAGTACAAAGGCTTTGAAAATTGAACCGGAAGATATTGGCGGATGTAAGCTCGGATGTCTGGGAATCCCGGAATTTGGTACAGATTTCGCCATGCAGATGCTTATTGACACCAAGCCGAAATACTTCTCTGACCTGATCCGTATTGCAGGGCTTTCTCATGGTACGGATGTATGGCTGGGTAATGCCCAGGTGTTGATCCAGGAGGGTAAGGCAACCATTTCCACAGCTATCTGTACCCGAGACGATATTATGATCTATCTTATCGGAAAAGGAGTGGAAAGTGGCCTTGCGTTTACGATCATGGAGAGTGTCCGTAAGGGAAAAGGTCTTCGTGATGAGTGGATCGAGACCATGAAAGAGCATGGAGTTCCAGACTGGTATATCTGGTCCTGTAAGCTGATCAAGTATATGTTCCCGAAGGCCCACGCAGCAGCATACGTTATGATGGCATACAGAATTGCGTGGTATAAGGTGTTTCAGCCACTGGCATACTATGCGGCATATTTCAGTATCCGCGCCACAGCGTTCTCCTATGAGCTGATGTGTATGGGAAAGGAACGCCTGGAGTATTATATGGCAGAAATTCGCAAAAAAGGTGATTCAGCATCTAAAAAAGAACTGGATACCCTGAAGGATATGCGTATTGTACAGGAAATGTACGCACGTGGATTTGAATTTGTACCGATTGATCTTTATACTGCCAAGGCACAGAGATTTCAGATCGTGGATGGGAAACTGATGCCGTCACTTGCAACTATTGACGGACTGGGAGATAAGGCGGCAGATGCAGTGGTTGATGCTGCAAAACAGGGAAAATTCTTGTCAAAAGACGACTTCCGCGACAGAACAAAGGTCAGCAAAACGGTTATTGATCTGATGGATGATCTGAAATTATTCGGAGATATCCCGCAGTCGAACCAGATGTCATTATTTGACTTTACAGGATGAGCATAAATTCTGTGACCGCAAAGTGTGTTGCAGGGCATGGTGCAGACAGCAACATAAAATGCCCTGACATCATAATATATGATAACAGGAGATGGATATGAAGAAAGACGAACTTAGATATTTACAGAGACTTGCAGAAATTTATCCTACAATCGGAAAGGCATCTACGGAGATTATCAATCTTCAGTCAATCCTGAATCTGCCGAAGGGAACGGAACACTTTATGTCAGACCTTCATGGGGAGTATCAGGCGTTTTCACATGTGCTCAGAAATGGTTCCGGTGCAGTGAGAAAGAAGATTGATGATGTGTTTGGACATACATTAAGTAACAATGATAAGCGTTCTCTGGCAACTCTGATCTATTATCCGAAAGAGAAGATGGATCTTGTCAAAGATACGGAAGAAGATATGGAAAACTGGTATAAGATCACGCTCTACCGTCTTATTGAAATATGTAAGACAACAGCCTCCAAATATACCAGGTCCAAAGTACGAAAAGCTCTTCCTGCAGATTATGCCTATGTGATCGAAGAACTGATCACAGAGAAAGCGGAGGTTCTCGACAAAGAGGCATATTATGATTCCATTGTAAATACGATCATTGAGATCGGCAGTGCGGAGAATTTTATCATTGCGCTTGCAGAACTGATCCAGCGTCTGGTCGTGGATCATTTACATATTCTGGGGGATATTTATGACAGAGGTCCTGCTCCACATTTCATTATGGATCGCCTGATGCAGTATCACTCCCTGGATATTCAGTGGGGAAACCATGATGTTGTCTGGATGGGTGCGGCAGCAGGACAGAAAGCCTGTATTGCAACAGTGGTAAGAAACAGTATCCGTTACGGAAATCTGGATATTCTTGAGGATGGATACGGAATCAATATGCTTCCTCTGGCGACCTTTGTGATGGAGGCGTATAAGGATGATCCCTGCGAGATTTTTGCTATGAAAGGTGCTTTCAATTATAATGTTCTTGAGGAAGAACTGGGCAAAAAAATGCACAAGGCTATTGCTGTGATCCAGTTTAAATTAGAAGGTAAACTGGTGCGCAGACATAAAGAATTCCAGATGGAAGACAGAGCACTTCTTCATCGGATCAATCCGGAAAAAAGGACGATCACACTGCCTGACGGAAAAGAATATCCGCTTCGCGACAATAATTTTCCGACTATTGACTGGAAACATCCATACGAACTTACAGCCGGAGAAAAAGAAGTTATGGACAAACTGTCCTCTGCATTCAGAAACTGTGAAAAACTGCAAAACCACATCCGTCTCCTACTTGACAAAGGTGGGCTTTATACAGTATATAACGGAAATCTTCTGTTTCACGGAAGCATTCCTCTGAATGAAGACGGAACATTCCGGGAAGTACAGATTTATGGAAAAAGCTATAAGGGAAAAGAACTGTACGATGTACTGGAAACCTATGTGCGCAGAGCATTCTATTCTGTAGGAAAAGAAGAACAGAAGAAGGGCAGAGATATTATGTGGTATATCTGGGCAGCTCCGAATTCACCATTGTTTGGCAAGAGCAAGATGAGTACTTTTGAAAGATATTTCATAGAGGATCCTTCTACACATGAAGAGAAGAAGAATGCTTATTACCGCCTCTGGGAGAATGAAGAAGTGGTAGATAATATGCTTCGTGAATTTGGTCTGGATCCGGAAAAAGGGCATATCATCAATGGCCATGTTCCGGTACACCAGAGTGAAGGAGAAAGTCCTATAAAATGTGATGGAAAGGTTATCGTGATTGACGGTGGTTTTTCAAAGCCATATCAGAAAGTAACGGGAATTGCCGGATATACGCTGATCTATAATTCCTATGGACTGAATCTTACTGCTCATGAACCGTTTACGTCCAAAGCAGATGCTGTGGCAAGAGAGACTGATATTGTATCGAATCGCGTGGCAGTCAGCTACATGTCCAGACGCCAGCTTGTGGGTGATACAGATACAGGTCATGCGCTGAAAGAGAGAATACAGGAATTGATCCAGCTGCTGGATGCATACAGAACAGGTATCATCAAGGAAAAGAAATAAGATTAAAACTCTTTACTTCTAAATTTTCATTCTATATAATGGGAGTGTTGTGTGATATAACTGTTTTTACAGCAATTTGGCAGGATAAGAACTGTTATAGTGAAGGAAAACGTTATGAAACGGGCTATAGTAATCTTTTTAAATGGATTATCGAAGAGGATTATGATAAAAGTTGCCTGAAGATGATGAACAAAAGGAGAATACGATAATGGGTGGAATTTTTGGAGTAGCATCAAAGTCCAGTTGCATTCTGGACCTTTTCTTCGGAATTGATTATCATTCCCATCTGGGAACACGCAGAGGCGGAATGGCAGTGTATGATAAGAAACGTGGTTTTGACCGCGTGATTCATAACATTGAAAATGCGCCGTTCAGGACCAAATTTGATGGAGACATTGGTGAGATGGAGGGAAATCTGGGAATCGGATGTATTTCAGATAATGAACCTCAGCCTCTTCTGGTGCGCTCTCATCTTGGCAACTTTGCAATTACCACAGTTGGAAAGATCAATAACATGGATGAACTGATTGCCAACTGTTTTAAAAACGGATGCACTCATTTTCTGGAAATGAGTGGAGGAAGCGTAAATCCCACAGAAATGGTAGCTGCACTGATCAATCAGAAAGACAACATGATTGAGGGAATCCGTTATGCGCAGGAAGTGATAGAAGGTTCCATGACCATGCTGATCCTGACACCAAAGGGGATTCTGGCAGCACGTGACCGTCTGGGAAGGACTCCGTTGATTGTGGGAAAGAAAGAAGATGCCTGTTGTGTGTCTTTTGAGAGCTTTGCATACCTGAATCTTGGATATGAAGATTTGAAAGAACTGGGACCAGGAGAAATTGTTGCTGTGACTCCGGACGGTGTGGAAACCCTGCAGAAACCAGGGGAAGAGATGCGAATCTGTTCATTTCTCTGGGTATATTACGGATACCCTACTTCTGCCTACGAGGGTGTGAATGTAGAAGAAATGCGTTATCATTGCGGTGATATGCTGGCCAGGAGAGACAGGGGAGAAGTAAATCCTGATATTGTAGCCGGTGTTCCGGATTCCGGTATTGCCCATGCTATCGGATATGCGAACCAGTCCGGTGTACCTTTTGCCCGTCCGTTTATCAAATATACACCAACCTGGCCAAGATCATTTATGCCTACACAGCAGAGCCAGAGAAATCTTATCGCAAGAATGAAACTGATTCCTGTGCACCGTCTGATCAAGGATAAGAGCCTTCTTATGATTGATGATTCTATTGTGCGTGGAACACAGTTAAGAGAAACGACAGAATTTCTTTACAGAAATGGTGCAAAGGAAGTACATATCCGTCCGGCATGTCCGCCTTTACTTTATGGATGTAAATATCTGAATTTCTCGCGTTCAAAATCAGAGATGGACCTGATCACAAGACGTGTGATAGCCAAACGTGAGGGAGAGAATGTCAGTGATAAAGTCCTGGCAGACTATGCAGATCCAAATTCAGCAAATTATAAAGAAATGCTGGAAGAAATCCGTAAGGAGCTGAATTTCACATCACTGAAATTCCACAGACTTGATGACCTGAAAGCTTCCATTGGAATTTCACCATGTAAACTCTGTACCTATTGCTGGGATGGAAAAGAATAAGGAGTCTGACCGTCGGATAGTAACGAACAAGAAACAGAAGAGGAGATGCAGATTTGTCGGTAACAAACAACGGGAAACAGAAACGGAATAAAAAGAAAAAAAGACTTATAAAACTTCTGATAATTGTAATTATCCTGTTTATCCTGCTTATGCTGGCAGATACTCTGCTGCTCCAACACAGAAAGAATGTGGACAGAGAACAGAGAAAAGCAGAAGCAATCGCGGCACTGGAAAGAGTTCCCACTGTAACACCGACACCTGCAGCTACACCCACACCTACCCCAACGCCGATTCCTACGGTAACACCAACACCTGTACTGGAAAGGGCATATGTTTTTAACCCGGAGGACTATCTGGGAACCTGGCGCAGTGAGAATGGCAGGGTTAAGATCAAAATTAAAAAACTCAGCCAGAAGTCGATTACCTTTACTTATTCACAGACAAATAAGAAAAAGACAGCCACCTGCAAGGCAAAAGTAAAGAAATCCGTCGCAGGAAATGCAACCAGATTCTCGTTTACAGACTCGCTGGGAAATGTAGCAAAGGGTTATCTTACCTTTGATAATGGTCGTCTTTATGTGAATATTAAGACAAAAACAAAAGCGGAGGGTGCAAAAGTCCATCCTTCTGTGGATACTGTTATGATAAAAGAATAAAAGATACAAAAAATATAAAAGGATTCAGTAACATAAACAGTTACAGGAATCCTTTTATATTTAAAAAAGTGATTTTACTTATTTATTCATCTCTTTTTTATCAGTGCGTCCTACCAGATAATCAACACTTATATCGTAATAATTTGCCAGTCTGATAAGCATTTCAACCGGTATATTGCGTGAACCTGTCTCATAGTGAGAGTAGGAACGTTGGCTGATGTGAAGAATTTCGCTGAGCTGTTTCTGTGACATGTCAGCATCTGTACGTAAATCCTGAATACGCTGAAATTTCATATAGTTCACCTCTCTGTTTTGTAGTGTACTCCCAAACATGATCTGTGAAAAGCCTTCGCAGATTATGTACTGAAAAAAGTATAAAACAGAACAAAATGAACGGTTGCAAAACAGAGCAAAATGGTCTATTATAAAAATAATCTTTTTTCTAATCTGATTTCTGAAATAATTTCCAATACAAGTTAAGTGATGTAACTATTCAGTCGTCCGCTGTTTGGTGAGCATAAATATCGGGGGAGATTTATGCCGGAAGAAAGGAGTTTATATTTGTTTGCAAGTGTATTATCAGCTGCAATTTTTGGGGTGGAAGTATGCCCTGTGCAGGTAGAAGCTGATGTAAGTAACGGACTTCCTTCCTTTATCATGGTAGGATTTCCTTCTGCGCAGGTAAAGGAAGCGCAGGAACGGGTACGCACAGCACTCAAGAATAATGGTTATCAGTTTCCACCAAAGAGAATTACCATCAATTTTGCTCCCGCAGACATGAAGAAAGAGGGAGCCGGTTTTGATGTACCGGTGGCTGCGGCAGTGCTGGCGGCTTTTGAGATGATCAGCCCTCAGGTTGTCAGCAGAGTTATGATGGCAGGGGAGATTGGTCTGGACGGAGAAATCCATGGGATATCCGGAATCCTGCCGATTGTGTTGTGTGCAAGAAGTCTGGGCGGCCGTTTTTGCGTAGTTCCCTATGAGAATCTGAAAGAAGGAAGACTGATCAGGGATGTACCGGTAGCAGGAGTAAAAAATTTACGGGAACTGGTCGAGTGCCTTAAGAATCCGGAACCCTATCTGAAGAGGGAAATACAGGAAGAAATTCCTTCTATTATAAATACAGATATGGGAATGGATTTTTCAGACATTGAAGGACAGGAAGGGGCAAAAAGAGCGGCGGAAATTGCAGTAAGCGGATTTCACAATCTTCTCCTTATCGGACCTCCGGGAACGGGCAAAACCATGCTTGACAGAAGA
>ENA-OPCT01001156-OPCT01001156.1-human-gut-metagenome-genome-assembly--contig:-NODE-1156-length-11721-cov-2.761101_pt1 | contig 11721 bp, 6 predicted proteins | sample MGYA00241572_ERZ501495 | MGnify/ENA primary metagenome ERZ501495 (study PRJEB25962, sample SAMEA2042580) | human gut metagenome | biome: human gut; feature: human-associated habitat; material: faeces... | reverse complement strand
TGGCCGTAGCCGGTCGCACCATTTCCAAGGTCATGGGCACCCGGGCCATTTGCGATTCAAAATACTGCTTTGCCAAACGGATCGGATAAGTCCATGTGCAGATACTTTTCCCTTCTTTATCAAAAGCTTCGAGTTCCAGCACATCGCCTTCACGGAAAGCATCCGGGAGCGCAAAACGGGCTTTGCCGGTTTCTCCCGGCGCTATAGCGGGCAGGCGTACGTCACCTTCCGCCAGAATACGGTTATTTTCAGCGACATGTTTCAAAGGAATATCGCAAGCCTTCACCTTATAAGTCATGCGGCATTTATCAAGACAAGTATAAAGATACTCGTTCGTCACTAAGAAACTGCCGTCGAAATGTTCGGTAATAAGCAACGGTTTCAACTGAATGGGTGACCATTGCGCACGAATGGCATAATAACTGCCTTCTTTTTCCCTGCGCGGGCCTACCACTCCATCCGGCGCATTAGATTTGTCGGAATCGAGAATGCCCCCCTTATCGGAACGTTTCGGAGCCTCATCACAGAACACCCATATAAAGCCTCCGGCAAAGAGCGGATTGGTGCACCAACGATCCCAAAAATCACGTAAACCGGCACCGCCTCCCTGATCGTACATGGCATGCATGAACTCCGTAGGCATAAACACTTTGTAGCCATTGGTAAAGCGTGCCACACCGGTAAGATAAGCAGGATAATGATGTGTATCCAAATCGTTGAAATCCGCCCACGGATGGATAACGTGTCTTTTTTGCAACTTATCATATTTGGCAAACAACGTGTCGAGATTATAATTCCATCCTCCTTCGTTACCATTGCTCCAAATAATGACGGAAGGATGGTTTACATCGCGTTCTATCATCTCTTTCACCAATTTGGCACCCGTTTTCGTATCGTATCTTCCATGCCAGCCTGCCAACTCGTCGATATAAACAATGCCTAAGGAATCGCACATATCCAGAAAATGTTCGTCGGGCGGATAATGGGAACGGACAGCGTTCATATTCATTTCTTTTACCAGCAAAGCATCCTGAAGGCTCATCGCCGCACTTGTAGCGCGTCCGCCGTCAACTGAGAAGGAGTGGCGGTTGATGCCTTTCACGACAAGCCGTGTGCCGTTGAGGTAGATGCCGTCCTGGGGGAAGAACTCGACGGTGCGGAAACCGATACGTTCCTCACGCGTCTGAACGACTTTACCTTCCGGATCTCTCAGTTCCAAGGTAACGACATAAAGATTAGGGTCCTCTGTAGACCACGGCAAAACACCGCTCCACTCTCCTTGCAGGGTATATTCCTTTCCGGAATCCGCTATTTTATAAAGGAGGGTATTCTTATGATTAACGGTATATATGGCTTTCCCTTCTTTTAAAGAACGGACGGAAGCCGCTAATTCATAACCTTTAGCATCGCCCTCCATTTCAACCACAGCCCGGAACTTTCCATTTTGGTCGGCATGAAGTATAAAATGGCGCATATGGACAGCCGGCAACACTTCCAGCCATACGGGACGATATATGCCACCGAACAACCACCAGTCTGCCTTACGTTCGGCGGCATTGACTGTTTTATTGGAAGACTCCTTTGCTACTTTGACTTCGAGGAGGTTCTTTTTACCCGGTTTCAACAAATCGGTAATATCATAACTGAAACGGTAAAAACCTCCCTGATGCATCTCTCCTGCCGATACCCCGTTAATGAAGACTTCGGTATCGGTCATCACTCCGTCAAAAAATAATCTGACTCTTTCTCCGGTCTCCGTTTTGGGAGCCTGGAACTTATAACGGTAAATACCGGTTTCATCACTCGGCTTTGCGCCTTTTACGGTATACCATCGGCCGTAAGTGTAATCGCCGAATCCTTGCAATTCCCAATTGCATGGCACTTCAATCTTTTTCCATTTGCCACTGTTTTGTCCGCCGGAACAGAAAAATTCCCATGTTTTGGTATTATCGATACCGGTTCCCGACAAATAAATCCGCTCGGGATGGGGAGCCTGCGCCTGTAGAGCCGTACCCCCTCCCAATAGAAATGTTAATAGCGTAATTAAACTAATCCATTTGTTCTTCATACGTAATAGCTTATAATTATGCTCCCCGACTTAAGGAGCGTTTATACTTATATTTACTTTGTTTCCGCTTTATTCTTTATAAACTGTTTGATTTGTTCGCATATTTGTTCCATTCCTTTCACAGAAGGATGACCACTTAACGTATCGATATCCTGTAACTCGATACAATCTACCCCATAGTGTTTGCAGATTGTACGTACCGATTCGTTTATCTCCTCTTTCAAACCGGAATTAAGCAAAAAATAGAGTTCCACATTGGGATAGCGTTCTATCATTTGTTCAAGCATGTAAGCCATTCCCGGACGGAAACGGTATAAATCGGCTTTTGTCCAATCGGCATACCGATACTCGCCCAGAGGAACACCCGCCCAACTGTCATTGGTAGCGCCGAAAATAAAGATAATGTCGGGACATCCTAATTTATCCATACGGGTAATGAACGAACGGTCGGAATAATCGGCTTCACGATAGCCGGTATGACAAATTGTAGAACCGGAAAAAGAATTATTCACACAAAGTCGATAACCGTTTTCCTTGATGAACTTATGCCACCAGGTCTGCTTTACGGAAGTAACATCCGTTTTGCGCTTAGGAACAATATTATACCATACATAATTCGTATCGGGCTGTAAATAGCCTTCGAAAGTAGAATAAGAATCTCCTAAAATAGAAACCGACTTACGGCTTTGCGCCATACAAAAGCCGGCGCATAGAACCAACAGCAGGAGAACATAGCATTTTCTCATATTCGTAATTGTTTAAACGTATGTATATTTCTTTATAATTCGAGTGGTCGCTCAACCATTCCGCAAAGAAACGGTTTCTTTCCAATCCCGACAAGTAAAATTTAATAAAAAGCCATCACATCGCTCTCAAAAGATACTTATCGAACATAATATTTATCACTTTCTTTTCCATAGCAAGCCTCATACAAGCTTCATCCATATAAAGAATTAATATTGCAAAAGGAAATGTTCCGCGACTCTGAGAAAACGATCGTGCCCCTTTTCGTTCAGATGTGCCGTATCCGTATTATTCTTACTCCGCTGGAAATAAACCTTCCGGAAAGCATCGCTGCTTACATAAATACCTCCTTTCCGGGCGCTGTCGAATACGGGAATATTATAATTGCCACAGACTTCCAACATCGCATCTACCACCTTCTCGGCATCGCTTCCATGAAAATTCTTGGTGTTCCATCGAGTAAAAAAGAAAATCTTAGCCGTAGGATATTTATCGAGCAGCCCTTCGCACAAAATAGCCAGACGTTCTTTGAATACATCTATGCCTCCAATGGAATCCAACTTATAGGAATCATTATGACCGCCAACCACTACTACATAATCCAAACTGTCCGCCATCTCTTTGAAACGCAGATACATGGCTTCGCCCCAACGCGGGCTGGAATAAGCAATGCTACTACCGTTTTTCCCATAATTGAAGTATTGCATACCCTGTTTTTCGGCGAACTTATAATGCCATGTTCTTTCCACGGGTTCTTTATGGTTTCTTACATAACTGTCACCTATAATGCCGAAACGTTTGCCCGCCAATTCATTGTTCTTTGCCAATTTCTTATAGCTGTTTATCGATTCTGTAGTAATAATTCCTGCCAACCTGTTAAACATCTGTTTCCCCAAATACTCGGCCGACTTAGCGGTAAAATGAAGTCGGTCATTTTGTAACTCACCTTCGGACATATCTATCAAATACACGTTTGCATCTTCTTCTGCCAAACGTTTCATCCCCGCTTCCACTTCGCTATTATAACACTTATTAGCCTTGGATACAGTTCCGAAGATAAAAGGCAATCTCGAATAATCTTTACCTGTTTTCTTAGTCAGATGAGCACGCACATAAGCAACAACCGCTTTTAAGTTTCCATAATAAGCTTTACCATGACGATAATCGCTCTCTCCCTGGTGCCAAAGAAACGCATCAATCCGATAGCCCTCCTTTAATTGGGAAAGAGTTTGATCGATGCAGGCATCTATCTCTCGGATAAAAGACAATAACAGGGAATTCCCTCCTTCGGAGGTAGCGCTAGTTTGCGCCAGCCATTCCGGATCTGCCGCCCAATAACGACCTTTCGGCGAATTATGACCGAAAGCTATGGAAGTGCCGCCTACCGCCCATTTAATGACGTAAAACTCTTCTTTAAGCATTTGCTCCAATTGGTAATAAACCACCGCATCATAAGCCCATAAATTATTTTCGCCTTCTCGGACAGCACGAGGCCAGAAAGGAACAAACGTACCGGTTGCGTCATTTTGCGCAATACGGCAATATCGGTAAGCACCTTCGGAATACGAAACCGTATCCGATGACATAGCTTTGATATCCTCCGGCAAATCAAGATTCGAAGTACGACCGTCGGTATTCGACTGTCCGGCTGTGAGGATAACATGTACCGGTTGCCCGTTTCCGGAAACCGAAACAAACAAACCGCACAAAAACACCAAGAATATATACAAATTTCTCATAATCAAATCAGGTTTTCAAATTTCGAAAGTTCCATTTATCAGTAGTTAAAGGAATTACCGCTTCGTTCAGGAGTTATTTTTCTTGTTGTTCCAGTTTCTGATAACGAACTTTCTTCTCCGTTACATTTTCCACATGACTAACCCGCTTTACAAATTTCTTCACCGTACCAACCTGTACATTTTTTATTGAAACATTCTTTACCGGTAGTTTTTCACATCCTTTCAATTCATAAATAGCATCTGCCGAATCGCAGATAACATTTTCCATATGGATGCCGTTGATACGCGTGATTCGCTCTTCGTAAGTAGGAACCAGATCTTTCCATTGGTAAAGGACTTCCGTATCAATCTCAAGCACTCGCTGTGCACTGCCGGAAGTAACGTTTTTCATATAAATATTTTCGATAAAGCCACCTCGGCGATGATTGGTCTTTACAAAAAACAGACGCATCACCGAATTGGGAGCCGTACAATCGTGCATATAAACATTCCGAATGCCACCGGAGATTTCACTTCCGATTCCCAACAATGTGTGTCCTTTCAGAATCTTGCAATGACGAATAACAATGTTCTCGCAAGGTGTATCCAATCGCCAGGCATCCTGATTCCGTCCGGCTTTAATTACAACAGCATCATCGCCCTGATCGAATACGCAATCTTCTACCAGAAAATTACGGGTCATCTCCAAATCAATTCCATCGTTGTTATGTCCGTGCGCCCGTACATCCAAATTGCGGGCAATACCTCCGTCACACATGTAAATATGAATTGTCCAAAAAGGACTTTCCCGGATTTTAAACCCGTCCAGCAATACATTCTTGCAACGATTGAAATGAATCAAGTGCGGCCGCAAATGATTTTCACCTTCCGCCATCTGCCGTTCAACAACAGGCACATCAGTAGAAGCTTTGGTATAAAGTTCTTTCAAAGCATCCAAATGAGGTTGAGGACGTTTGAACCAAACTTTCCAGGTATTCATCTTAGGTTTTAATGTTCCCTTACCGGTTATCGCCACATTCTCGCACTCGAAAGCATATAGCAACGGAGAATAGTTGTAACATTCCAAACCTTCCCACGAAGTCATAACTGCCGGAAGGTAAGCGGAAGGATTATCCGTAAAACTTAACACCGCATTCTCCTCCAGGTGCAGATTCACATTGCTTTTAAAATGTACCGGTCCCGTAAGCCAGATTCCAGCAGGCACTACTACACGTCCGCCTCCCGCTTGATTACAAGCTTCTATCGCAGCGGCAATGGCTTTCGTATTATCCGTATCTCCTCCCGGGACAGCTCCAAAGTCTGTTATAGGAAAATCTTTGTCGGGATAGACAAACACTTTTATCGGTTGCATGGAAAAAGGCGCTTTCACTTTCACAGTTTCATACTTGTTTTGTGCAGAAACGAATGATGTGGTTAACAAACATAAAAATAAGCCGGATACGAATGTAAGTCGCAGTTTCTTCATGGTTCTCATCTTATTTTGGTTTTTCATAATCGAATCTATTAAGTCGGTACGGCAAAGATATATTTTGTTTTATTTCCCAACCATGTAATTTTTGACATTTACCTAGACATATTCGCTTTCAGAGAATGAACATGGACATTAAACGGATAAAAATTCCATATATTCGCCTATTTAACCATTGTTCCGGAACAGAATATTTGTTATTTTTGCTTCATTATATGAATAATATAAATACTATGAAAACAAAACGATACATGCTGACAGGAGCAATAGCAGCCCTAGTATCCATTATGCCGATTTGGGGACAATTAAAAACAGATCCCCCTATAATGGGATGGAGTTCCTGGAACACCTATCATGTAAACATCAGCGAGAAATTAATCAAAGCCCAAGCGGATGCATTAGTCAAGCATGGGTTAAAAGAAGTTGGTTATACCTATATCAATATAGATGATGGATTTTTCGGTTACCGGGATGAATCGGGCCGCATGCATGCCCACCCCGACCGTTTCCCTAACGGAATGAAAGTAGTTTCCGATTATATTCACTCTTTAGGATTAAAAGCCGGCATTTATTCCGATGCAGGCGATAATACCTGCGGTTCCATCTACGACAATGATGCAAACGGAATGGGAGCAGGATTATACGGGCATGAACAGCAGGATATGGATTTATACCTGAAAGAATGGAATTATGATTTCATCAAAATAGATTATTGCGGTGCAAGGGATTTGGGACTGGAGGAGAAAGAGCGGTATACTACTATCCATCAAGCTATAGCTAACACGGGGCGAGAAAATATATCCATCAATATTTGCCGTTGGGCATTTCCTGGGACATGGGCCAAAGAGCTGGCACGTTCGTGGAGAATAAGTCCGGATATTCGACCTCGTTGGAGTTCCGTTAAAAGCATAATCGAAAAGAATTTATATCTTTCGGCTTATGCAGGCAACGGCCATTATAACGATATGGATATGCTGGAGATAGGCAGAGGATTAGAACCTAACGAAGAAGAAACTCATTTCGGAATGTGGTGCATCATGAGTTCGCCGCTTCTTATCGGATGTGATATGAACAGGATACCGGAAGCTTCCCTAAAATTACTGAAAAACAAGGAATTGATTGCTTTGAATCAAGACATACTCGGTTTACAGGCTTATGTAGCTCAGCATGAAAATGACGGATATGTATTGGTTAAGGATATCGAGAAAGAAAGAGGAACCACACGTGTCATAGCTTTATACAATCCATCGGACAGTTTGTGCCAATTCGATGTGCCGCTCAACATCTTAGAATTAGGAGGTACTGTGGAAGCCCGCGATTTAATTCGGCAACAAGATATAGGTCTCATAAAAGGAAACATTAGACAAAACGTTGCTCCACATAGTATAAAAGTATGGAAGCTGAAAGCTGAACAACGTTTGGAACCGACCGTATACGAAGCCGAATGGGCGTACCTTCCTTGCTATGACGATTTAGGTAAAAAGTCCAAGCCTATCCATTATGCCTATGCCACCGATTGTTCGGGAAAAATGAAGATTGCTCATCTGGGCGGACGGAAAGAAAACTATGCAGAATGGAACAAAGTATATAGTAAAAAAGGCGGAAGCTATCAAATGACCATTCATTATAGCTGCGATAAGAACCGGAAACTGGAAGTAACGGTAAACGGGACAAAAACAGTCATACAGAATTTGAATAGTCATAATAAAGTGGAAACCGTAACCATTCCTATCACCTTGAGATGCGGCTATAACGTGATTCGCATAGGTAATGACTTCGGTTGGGCACCGGATATAGATTGTTTTACTCTTAAGTCTTTCAAATAAAATTCATCCACCTTTTTATATGCTAAAAATGAAAATAAAAAACGTTCTCCTCACAATATCCATTTGTATGACGGTAACCCTTACCGTAGCACAAAACCAACTGCCGCCTGTATTTGCCGACGATACAACGAACATACGCCCCGACGAATTGTCGCAAGCATACATCGCCCCGCGACGCATTGTATGGATAAGCAATGAAAAACAAGTAAAAAACGTTGATGTCCTATTACGGATAAGCGACGGCCAATCGGAGATGTCTAAAGTGAATACCTGTACGTTACGTTCCGGCAAACAAGATACCTCCTCTGTCATTCTGGATTACGGAAAAGAATTGCACGGAGGATTAAAACTTATCCTAGGTTCTTCGAACCAAAGAGGAGGAACTCCGGTACGTATCCGGTTCGGAGAATCGGTAGGCGAAACATGTAGCTCTCTGCTATCGGAAAAACAGAACAAGAAATACTCGACCAACGATCATGCCATACGCGACATGGTGATCAGTATACCGAGAGAAGGACAAATCGAAATCGGACATACCGGTTTCCGTTTTGTCCGTATCGATATACTCCAACCGGATGTAGATGTACGCATAAAAGAGGCTTCCGCCATATTGCGTTACCGAAACATTCCTTACTTGGGTTCATTCCGCTGCAACGACAAGCGTTTAAACGAAATATGGATGACGGGAGCTTACACCGTACACTTGAATATGCAGGAATTCTTATGGGATGGAATAAAACGGGATCGCCTTATCTGGTTGGGAGATATGCATCCCGAAGTAGCCACCATTCAAACGGTGTTTGGAAACAACGAAGTGGTGGAAAAAAGTATTGATTTAGCCTGCAAACAATTTCCACTTCCTAAATGGCTAAATAATATGAGCTCTTACTCCATGTGGTATCTTATTATACAATATGAGTGGTTTATGCACAACGGTAACCTTGACTTTTTACGCCGACACCGCAACTATATTACCGGCGTAATAGACCGTATAAACGAATGTGTGGATGAAAACGGAAATGAAAATTTAGCTAAATGGCGTTTCCTTGACTGGCCTTCTACTCCTAACAAAGCCGGAGTAGAAGCTGGCTACCGCGCTTTGCTTTGTTGGGCGCTTAACGATGCAGAACAATTATGCAATATTTTGGGTGAAAAAGAGCATGCCGCAAAAAGTCGAGATATAATCCGACGCATCCAAAAGATAATAAAGCAACCTAATAACCTGAAACAAGCGGCGGCTTTAATGACTATTGCCGGATTAATGGATGCCCGTGAAGCATGCGAGAAAATTATCTCCGTCGGAGGAGCCAGAGGTTTTTCCACTTTTTACGGATATTATATGTTAGAAGCTTTAGCTAAAGGGCAAGAATACCAACAAGCGATCGATATCATTCGTCAATTTTGGGGTGGTATGCTCGACTTAGGCGCCACAACCTTTTGGGAAGATTTCAATCTGGACTGGGCACACAATGCCGGACGTCTCGATGAATTCACCCCTAAAGGAAAAGACGACATACACGGAGATTTCGGTGATTATTGCTATCCGAGTTATCGGCATAGCCTTTGTCATGGCTGGGCATCAGGACCTACTCCTTGGATAACGCGGCATATTCTAGGAATAGAAATATTGGAACCGGGATGCAAAGTACTTCGCATCACTCCGAATTTATGCGATTTAACTTGGGCGGAAGGCACATTCCCTACACCGTTGGGAATAGTTTACGTGAAACATGTAAAAGATACAAATGGAAAAGTTACAACCACCATTAAAGCACCCAAAGGCATTATCATAAAAAAATAAAAAGCAAGTCGGTTAATTATCTGAAAACAACAGGTATACACCGATATAAATATCATTGAATAAATACCGTACTCTGCTCTATTTTATCTTCGCAAAGATAAGGTATTCCTTAAAAGCACCATAATAGGAGTACATGGAAATATTGATAAATTCATGGACTTATAAACGTGTAACTTTTTAGTTTGGATGATCCGATTTCCGCCATTTTTTTATCTGCACCGAAAAAAGTCTAAAATTCCATACTTCCGAACAATATTGCATGGTTTATGCCAAACAGTACGATTAACTTTGCTTCCTATGAAATTCTCCACAAAAGGACGAAAGAACGAAAGCTGTTCGCAGGCTTTAACATACCCATGTGATACCGGTTGTGGGCAGAATCTCCGTAACAAAAGAAACTAACGAAATGTCAGTACACCAAATCGTGATAAATTTCACTTTAAAAACGAGAAAAAGAAAGTTATCTACGCTTTTAGATAATTATTCTATGTTTCCGTTTATTTCACCATGTTATAAACCATATAAACATTCTACTTTAGCAACCGAATTTTAGCAGTGCCGGCACAGTTCCTATTTATCTCGATTTTCAACCGGAGCTGCAAACCGATACAGCTAAAAAACAAAAAATAAAAAATAAATTAATAGAAGATACAAACATCATGAAACATCTTTTTTTATCCGTAATTACTCTGGCTATGTCAGGAATGCTCACTGCCTCAGCCCAGAATTACAAGTTTGATTTTTCCTCCGGAAAGAAAGTCAAAGAGGGATATATCAAAATAAATGCCGATAACATGTTTAATCAGCAAACCGGATATGGTTACGATCTGTTGCCGGCACCCGACGGCAAGAATACCCGGCCATTTTACTTTTCCGTAACGGTTCCCGATGGCAATTACCACGTTATCGCCTTAGTGGGAAGTGCAAAAACAGCTGCCGCAACAACGGTACGGGGAGAATCGAGACGTCTGTTCTTCGAAAACATCAAGACTAAGAAAGGAGAATATAAGTCTTGTTCTTTCGTTATTAACAAACGAAACCCGCAGATTTCGGAGAAAGAGAAAGTACGCATAAAAAAACGCGAGCTAAGCAAATTAAACTGGGATGATAAACTGACGATTGAAATCAATGGCGACGCGCCTCAATTAGCCGAACTTATTATCGAACGTACGGACAACATAACTACCCTCTTTTTATGCGGCAACTCTACTGTAGTGGATCAGGATAATGAGCCGTGGGCGAGTTGGGGACAAATGATTACACGCTTCTTTAACGACAGCGTATGCATAGCTAACTATGCGGAATCCGGCGAATCCGCCAATACATTTATCGGAGCCGGACGACTTAAAAAAGCTCTATCGCAAATGAAAAAAGGAGATTACCTGTTCGTGGAATTCGGGCATAACGACCAGAAACAAACAGGTCCGGGAAAAGGAGCGTACTACTCTTTCGCTTACTCTATAAAGCAATACATCGACGAAGCGCGTGCCAAAGGTGCCCATCCTGTACTAGTTACTCCTACCCGCAGACGCCACTGGAGTCCCGATAATAAAACAATCTTAGATACCCATGAAAACTATCCGGCAGCCATACGCGAAATTGCCGCCCGAGAGAACGTGCCTCTTATAGATTTACAAGAAATTACAAAAGTCTTATATGAAGCAATGGGCGAAAAAGAATCCCGAAAGGCATTCGTACATTATCCGGCAGGAACTTATCCGGGACAGACCCAAGCATTGGAAGACAATACACACTTCAATACGTTCGGGGCTTACGAGATAGCCAAATGTGTAATAGAAGAAATAAAAAAGGCCGTTCCGGAACTAACCTGCTATTTAAGACCTTATCCGGCATTCAATCCGGCTCATCCGGATAACCCGGCGGAGTTTCACTGGAATCCTTCTCCGTTTACCGAAATTGAAAAACCGGATGGAAATTAAAAAACAGGAAGAAACAAAATAATCAGGTTACACAAACAGGGTTATATAAACCGAATAGTAACCATCTGACGGACAATTAAAAAAGAAACAATATGAACTTAAAGAAAATTATTCTTTTATTCATGGCAGGGGCAC
>ENA-OPCT01001154-OPCT01001154.1-human-gut-metagenome-genome-assembly--contig:-NODE-1154-length-11743-cov-2.963809_pt1 | contig 11743 bp, 10 predicted proteins | sample MGYA00241572_ERZ501495 | MGnify/ENA primary metagenome ERZ501495 (study PRJEB25962, sample SAMEA2042580) | human gut metagenome | biome: human gut; feature: human-associated habitat; material: faeces... | reverse complement strand
GATTAAAGATGAATCAACAATATATTTTATTATAGAAGAATGATCTATAAGAACAACAAAAGAGCATTATTGATTTTTTATAGGGAAAAACCAGTAATTGCAGTGTATGCTGGTTCACGGCTTGTATGGCAATCTTCACGATCGTGTTTCGGCAGCGGTGGTTGGAACAATGATCTGCCGTGGGATAATGATGATGGTTGGAAAAATTAAACTTTATAACTATGGCGAGAAGAGAGGATTTGTATAGCTACAATGATATTCGCAATTTAAGCGAAGACTGGATTCTTGATGAGAGGAACGGCAAACCTTATTCTGGAGAATCGGTTCAAAGGTTTATAAAGACTTATTGTCAGAAGTCGGTTGACAATGAGCAGACGAAAATGGGTGCTGTTTATTTTGATACGGCTGTGATGAAGTTGTACACGTTCAGGACAGAGCAGGATAGGGATGATTTCATCCTTAACGGGGATGAATCTCTTATACTCAGTTCTCAGGATGTGGTTTTCGGCGGAACACAGAAAAAATTGTCAATCATCAACAAGATGAACAGCAACAATCTGTATTTCACCACCAATAATTCTGTGGCCGAAATCACGGTTGGTTTCGAGTCGAAGGAAAAAGATTATACTGCGCAGGAGTGGACGGATGTCATCGAGGATGCTTATTTTACTGTATCTGTCGATAAGGGTGCAACGGGCAATTATGTGAAGATTCTGGAGGATGTTCTTGTGCGGTATGGGGAAACGTTGACATTTGATGTTTTCAAGTATATTTCATCGGGTGTAAACCGTGTCAGGGTTACTGCTTACGGTGCTGTGTCGGAACAGACGGCCAGCTACGGTTTCAGCGTCAACCTTACATCAATGTATCTGTCGCCTGCCAATTTCGGATGGTATGTTCCGTTCATCGAGGGCAGTGCATACAATCTTGGCGGTGTGAATATAGGTGGGGCTTTGAGCAAGAAACTGATTATCAGAATAAGCAATGATGGAGGTTATTCTGAGCAGTACGAAGAAAATATAGGTACTGCTACGTATATTACCAATCCTTACTATTACACAAAATTGCCTTTCCCTACGGCTGGAACTGGTGTGTATGAGGTTGAGATGTGGCTTGATGCTGACGGATTGGAATCTGACCATTTGAGATACAGTATCATGTGTGTGGCGACTGCTGATGTTTCCAGTGCGCAGTTGTGCTGTTTCAACAATGTAGCAGGACAGGCTGTGAATTATTCGGAAAATGTGCTGTTTGATTATGCCGTTTACAACGGTGGTTCAGCTACTGCTTCTCCGCATGTGAATCTGACAGCGCAGGTCGGTTCTGAGTCGTCTGTGTTGGTTGATGAAACGTTGAGCGGAGTTGACACGGCAAAAGCCATTTCGTATAGCTATGATATTGAGTTGGAATCTGAACTTACGGATATTAGTCTGTCTGCCGTGATGACTTACGGAAATACGCAGTCTGCAAGCTATCTTCTTGACAATTCTGCTTCTTTCCCTGCTACATCGGGAGCTTCTTTCTATCTGAACAGTGCGACGAGGAACAACACTCAGGATAACAGAATGAGCATCGTAAATGAAATCACGAAGGATGCAATCAGTGCTGTATGGACTAATATGGCGTGGGTTGACGGTACTGACGGATGGACTGTGGACAATGATGGAAGAAAGTGTCTTTTGATGCCTGCACGTACTAAGGTTGACATGGCTTTACAGCCTTTGCTTTCGGTCGGCAACGGAAAGACAATTGAATTTACGTTCAAGGTGTCGAATGCTTCTGATTATGAAGAAAGTGTGGTAACGGTATGCGATACTCCTGCCAGTCCTAAGTTTCGAGGAATAAGGATAAGACCGAACAATATACTTGCTCACTCCCGTGACTTGAACACGGATGATGCCAATCAGTCGTATGGAATACCAGAGGACACGCTTATAAATGTGCAGGTTTCAATCATAAGAAATTACAAGACGAACTACGGCAATATCTGTATAATATATGTCAACGGTGTAAGAAAGAAGGAGTTTGCGTTTACAAATGCTGACAGCTGGATAACTGATGCACATGTGATATTGGGTTCTGATACTGCTGATTTGTATCTGTACAATATGCGTGTTTACGAAAAGGGGTTCGGAACGCAGGATGCACTTCAAAACTTTATTGCATCGCTTTCGAACTCCGTAGACAAGCGCAAGGCGTATGAGTTGATGCACAGTGTCATAGATGATTCTTTCAAGGTCGACTATGAAAAGACTAAGGCTGTGGCGAATGTGGTTACGGTGGAGATGCTGAACGGTGCGGAAATGCCTCATTATGGATTGAGCAAGGAATATACCGCGCAGTGCAACTTGGAAACTTCTTACAGCGAACATCCTGATTGGAATTGGGGTATTGAGAATATCACCATCGAGGGACAGGGTACAACTTCCATGAACTATTTCCGATGGAACTTGCGCTGGCGTTTGGACAAGTCGGAAGGATTTACCGTGCACCTGCCTGACGGATCAACTTCTACAGAGGACACTCTTTGGTTTGACGGTGAAGGGAACCACCCGAAACTATCACGTATGACTGCTAAGATAAATTATGCTTCTTCCATGCAGAGCCATAAGATCGGTGCTACGGGGATGTTCAACGATGTGCACCATCATTTGGGATTGGACAACGAGGCAGGAGGCCGTGTTGCTGTTTTTCAGCATCCGTTCTACTTCTTTGAAAAGAAGAAGGTTGAAGGTACGGAAGACCAATATATCTATGAGTTCATAGGTTTGTTTACATTCGGTGCTGACAAGGGGGATAAATATACTTTCGGATATAAGGATGAATCGATTAAAGATACGCTTCTTGTCCTTGAAGGTCTTGACCATCCTATCAAGGGTGTGGGTATGGATTATCCTTGGTCGGAAATGAAGTATGTTGCCGATGAAGAATCTCTATGTGTTGACAAAGGAAACAACAACTACGATGCTGGTTGGGAGGTTTCGCAGTCGGGAAGTGCAGAAACGGAAGAGGAGATACAGGCAAAGCTGGATGCAGAGTTCAAACCTGCGTATGAGGTGGCATACAACAACTCAACGATGATTATCGGTACGGATGAAACGCTTGGAACTATCAATGCCGATGTGGATGCTTGGGGGCAGAGAACTGACGAAAACGGCAATGCTTATCAGCGTTATGAGTTTTGGATTGACGGTGAATATGAACTGTATTACCTGTCTAAAAAGACCAATCAGTATGAGAAGAACGGTGTCAATCTGTTGACTCAATTGGGGCTTTCTGCCGAGGATTTATCCGGACTTGACATCAAAGCTAAGAATGAATTGTTCAAGCAGAAGAGACGTGAGAAATTCAAGGCTGAAATGGGCGATTATTGGCATCTTGACGACTGTCTGTATTGTTACTGTTTCTTGCTTTTGGTGGGAGCAACCGATAACTTCAAAAAGAACTCTTATCCGTACAAAATGGGTACTCTTGCAAGCGGAAGTCGTTGGCGCTGGAGGCAGGATGACCTTGATACGCTGTTTGACATCGACAATCAGGGATTGGCAGTAAAGGGTTATTCCATCGAGGCGCATGATTGGACGGATGCAAGCAAGACTGCGTATGTGTTCAAGGGCGAAGATTCTGTATTCTGGACATTGCTGGGCGAATGTTTCGATACGGAGGCAAAGGCTATGGGCAAGAAGATTCTCGGAGCAATGTATGAAATGAGCAGTACAGGTTCAAATACGATAGACAGGCTGATGGGATTCTTCCAGGAATATTATTGGAATAATGCACAGAATTACTTTGCAAAATCTGCATACAATTCGGATGCCGAATATAAATATGAAGAGGCTTGGCCGAAGTATGCCAGCGGTGAGTATGACGTGGATGTGCATCCGTTGGCTCAGTCGTTGGGAGACCATTTAGAAGCTGAAATGTTGTGGGTACGTCAGAGATTGATTTATATGATGAGCAAGTGGGGGTACGGTCCATTCGCACAGTACACCGATTCAAGCCTTGGACGTATCAACTTTCGTACTCAGTTGGCGCAGGCTTTTAAACTTACTCCGTTCATGGACTTGTATCCTTGCATCCTCAGCGGTCAGGGGGCAGTGCATGCATCACAGGAAAGGGTGCCGGCAGGAGAAGAAGCAACTATCACAGGTGCTGGAGGTACGAATACCAACGTATATATAATGGCAGCTGATGAACTTGAAAGTATCGGCGATTTATCTGCACTTACTGTCGATGCGGCGTCAAATGCAGGCATATCTATTGCATCCAAGAGACTCCGCACAATCAAAGTGGGAGATGAAGTAGCTGAGAATGTTACAAGCAATCTCCAGCAGTTGTCTATCGGCCAGTGTAACAGTCTGGAATCGATTGACGCTAGAAACTTGAAGTCGTTGACCGGAACTGTAGACTTAACTCGATGCCCGCGTCTTATTGAGGCGTTATTTGGCGGTACTGATGTGCGCAGTGTGACATTGGCAAATGGCAGTAAGATTGTAAAATTGCAATTGTCGGAAGCTACTACAGTGCTGGAGCTTCTGAATCTTGGCAAGCTGGAAACATTGGAATATACAGATTTGAGTAAGCTGGAGTTCTTCCGTGTGGAGAATTGCGGACAGATTGCGCCATTTGAGAAATTGAAGTCTATCTATCAGACAGACGGCAATATGTTGAGGGATATTCGTGTTATAGGGTTTGACTACAATGGAGCATCTGAAGATATAGACATGTTGGCTAATCTCGCGGAGGATAAGGATAAGGACGGTCAACCTCATTCTTATAATGGTATTGACAGCAGTGGCATTCCTAATGCAGAGCTGTTGCCTGTTATTGAAGGAAGCGTTACTGTAGCAGGAAATGCGTATGAAGATGCTGTCGATAAGGTAAAATCATATTTCCCGAACTTGTCTTTGACTGTGAACGGCGATTTGTATTTCAGATTTGCTGATGCAGAGGTAAACAAGATAATGTCTAATGCATATGGTGATGCTACGGGAGTTACATTGGAAAAAATCGAAAGTCTGACCACTTTTAAATGGGGATTGTTTAACGATAACACACTCATAGAATATTTCGATGAATTGGAGAAATTTGTGGGTGTAACGCGGTTTGAATCTCAATTATTTGCCGGATGTACAAACCTAAAACATGTAACTTTTCCTCCTAATGTCGAAACATTCGGAATAGAGACTTTTAATGGATGTACATCGTTAAATATTGATTTGGCGGAATTGAATAAGCTTACAAATTTGACTGCAATTTTTCCTAGTATGTTCAGAAAATGTAGGAGTTTGACAGGGGATATTCATTTGACAAATATTACAACGATACATCAAATGGCTTTTGAGTATTGTTCTGGCTTGACTGGTTCTGTAAATCTTCCAAACCTTGAGCAGTTTTCATCTAATTGCAATGGAGCATTTGCAGAAAGTGGAATATCGAAAATAGAAAGTTTAGGTAGATTGGTAGAAATCAAAGGAAATTCTTATGGGCAATTCCAAGAGTGTACAAACTTAAAAGAAGTAACTCTTCCTGAGACACTAGAGATTATTGGACAAAATGCGTTTAATGGTTGTACATCCATGACAACAGTTAATCTTCCACAGAGTTTAAAAAGTATCGGAAGCGACGCATTTAAAAGATGTCGAAATGCACTTCCTCCAGAAATAAATCTTCCTAATCTGGAAACTTTGAATTTTACTTTTGACTCTTCTACTGCAATTAGGCGAGTTGTGTCTTTAGGAAAAATCACCAGTATCCCTGGAAGGGCATTCTACAAATGTACAAATCTTGAAGAGGTAGATGATTTGGGTAATATTTCTATTCTGTCTAATAGTGGATATTATGATGGTGTGTTCACAGGTTGCTCAAACTTAACTACAGTAGTACTGCCAGATGGATTGACGGAGATTAAAAATTACTGTTTTTCAGGTTGTGGCAAGCTTAGCAATATAAATATTCCTGAATCTGTTACAACTATTAATGATTGCGCATTCTTGAACAGTTCGCTTGCCGGAATGATGATAAGATTACCGAATCTTAACGGGATATTAGGTGCTACAGCGTTTCGCGCAACGGATATTGTCAAGATTGAAGATTTGGGACAGATAACAGAAATTGGCAAGGAATGCTTCAGAGATTGCAAATCTTTACTTAGTGCAATATTGCCAGCAAGCCTTACTAAATTGGGTGATTCAGTATTTTACGGCTCTACGAATTTAACAACTGTAGTTTGTAAGGCAGTGACTCCGCCTACAATAGGGGGATCTGTTTTTGCCTACACAAAAGCAGAGCTTATTATTTATGTACCTGATGATTCAGTGGAGGCATACAAGACTGCTACGAATTGGAGTGCTTATGCGGATAAAATTCATCCTATATCAGAATATGTTGAATAATAAAACTTAAACAAGATGAGATCAGAACAAAGAACAGTAACAACAATCATTGCGGACGAAGGGAAACTCCTTCGCCGCATTTCAGATGGATGGGTAGCAGGAGAACAAGTTATCCTTGGTTACAACTACTATGAAGGCGGAGTAGGGCTTGCAGAAGCCAAGCTTGAAACCCCTGACGACTATGAGGAGTTTGACAAACCTGCCGATTATGAATCTCCAGAGATAATTGACCAGGTTAAAAGGATTTTGGACGGACAGAAAATCTTGGAAAACGTCACGGCGAGAATGAATGAGGAAAGAGAGAATATCAATAATCTGGAACTAACAGACAGCCAGTCTTTACAAATAAAGGATATGTATCCGGAATGGAAAGAAGGGATAGATGTTAAGGTAGGTGAGAAGTACCAATGTGATGGAAAGCTGTGGAAGGTACTGCAAGCACATACAACTCAGGCTAGCTGGAAACCTTCTTTAAATACTGCATCGCTTTGGGCGGTAATAGACGAAGAGCATAGCGGAAATGCAGATGATGTAATACCATACACACCGCCTATGGAAATATTTGCAGGGAAATATTACAGTCAGAACGGTGTGACTTACAAATGTACAAGAGACAGCGGCATACCTTTGAGCCATGATTTGAGTGCTTTGATTGGAATTTATGTGGAACTTGTTTAAATTGATATGCTTATGAATGATTTGATTGAAAAAATTGGGATTGACAAACTTTGCCATTTCGGCATAGGCGGTGTTGTGACGGCTTTTGTGGCTGTTGTGGCGATGTTTCAGGAGATGCCTTTTGAGAGTATGTGGTTTTCTTTGGTTTTCCCTTTGATGGGTACTGTTGTGACGTTGATTCTGGAGTTCATAAAGGAGTTTGTGGTTGACGAGAAGGCCGACAAAAAAGATTATCTTTGGACAGTGCTTGGTGCTTTTACCGTGTTCATGGCGTTCCTTATAGGAATTGTGTTTAATGTTTTATCGCGGTAGGTCTGCGGTGGGGATGACTTGTACTTTAAAAATAAACATCAGGAATCAGGTGGGCTGGGTCCTGATGTTTGTTGAATTCTAATTAAAGATTTTGAATTTGAAAGGGGGGTAGTTGGTACTTTTTCGTAGTTTATATATTTAATGGTAATAATCTGTACAATGGAAGGTTATTCCATTCATAAATTCTGAAAATGTAATTGAAATATACTTTATTACAATGAAAAATGCATGATGTATTGTTTTTTACATGGTGTATTGGTATGTAATTATCTATATTTTGCTAATTTTGCATATAATATAGTATTAAAAATAGGTGCATATTTAAAGTAAATCTTATGGAGGCACATTATCCTAGGCGCATAAGCCCATGTCCTATTGTTGAAACAACAATAGACATAAAATGTAATATGCTTGTACCCAAAGAGGCCGTGGTTGGCATAATTTATAAACCAATACAGGAACTGTACCAAAACAAAATTCAGATACAGGCAACTCCCATTGCTTCTCTTCCAGAGGCTGTAAGAGAGCAAGATCCAAAACTGAGGGAGCAACCTACAATGCAAATTTTATGTCCTGAAGGACGTATTTTGCTCGGAAAAAATAGAATTTCGTTTAGTTTGTTTATGCCTTATGAATCATGGGAGAAATCCAAAATGTTTGTAGAGAAGATTATAAAAGTTATAACCGACTCAAAAATAATCTCTGATATAATAAGTGTTAGCATCAGATATTTGGATTTCTTTAAGGATATCAATGTTTTTGATAAGACAAATTTGCGTTTTAAATGGGATGGAAAGGAAGGGCTGTGTGCGAGGCCTACAGCTTTTAGAACAGAGATATCTAATAAAGAATATTTTGTCCATTCTTTGCAGATAACAAATTTTGTTCATTTGGAGAATGTTGGTTTGCGGATAAATGCAAATGGTTCTCTAATAGATCTGACAACAATTTGTACTAGTGTTGAAACAGATAATGTGCTTGAGCGTATAGATGAATGTCATACAGAAAGCAAAATTTTCTTTTTTGATTTATTAAATGATGATTTTATATCAACTTTGTCACCAGAATATTGATTATGGATACTCATTCTAATAATATTAATTTGACGTTTGGCTTAAGTTTTGCTATTTTGATGTTTGGTAGCGGATATTCTAACAATATAACGGCTACTGAATTGTTGGATTATTCTCAAGGCCCCAATATTGCATCAGCTTCTTCTGTGGTTTTGGAAAAGGATGCGACATTTATCAGCGGTTCAGCTCAATCTGATATAATAGAATATGATCCATTTACAAGTGGTGCAAATGATATCTCTACATGTCGTTTGATGAGCTCAGAAGAAAAGAAAGTCTTATTTGACTTTATAGACGATATAGTTTCGAATAGCGAATCTATGCCGGCCGATTTCGCAGAATTGCTGAATGAGCATTTTTCTGAATTGTTGTAAAGAATAATTTTGTTTATGGCTGATTTTTGGGAAAATGTAAGTATATATCTGCCACCATACTTATCTGCAGATTCTCAAGATAAATTATTTGAAGATGTTAAGAAATTTGTTGCTAATGGTATAGGTGAGGACATTTACTCAGATGCATTTAGCGAAAGTGCTGCATATGTTATGCAGGGAGATGGAATTGGTGGGATTTTTTATGTTGATTTGCCAGACCTTACTCCTCGTATTGCCAATGTTATGGTTTGCTCCAATACTTGTGATATTTCTATAGAGAATATGAAAACAAGAATGAATGGCGCAAAAGTAATGTATACTCCAATAATAAGCCTTAATAAATATATAGAGTTGCTGAAAAAACGGTATACTCAGGATAGAATTGATGCACATATAAAGGCTGTAAGAGAAGAAAAAATAACACAAATAATGTTTTTGCCTAAAGGCTCTGGATTGAAAGAAGATTCAATATTGTTTTTTGACAGAATGATAAGTTTGCCACTTACATCAGACTTTATTAATGATTGTGTAAGTAAACGACTTTTTGTATTGAGTGATAGCGGTTTTATGTTGTTTCTTCTAAAATTGTCTATACATTTTACTAGAATAAAAGAAAAATTGGATCGTAACTTAGGTATAGATGTCGGAGCTCAAGAACAACAAAGTAAATAGTTGATACATTAACATCAGGACTCAGAATATCTGGGTCCTGATGTTTGTTTAATGTTGATTTACTTTAATAAATCCATTCTGTAGGGGCTGAAATACCATGAACTCTTTTAAAGCTTTCTACAAAAGGCCTTTTAAAATCAACCAACTCTTTTTCTGTAAGACCAGATACGTCATACAAGCCCAACGCCCCAACGAAATAAATTCTTTGACCACATTTAAATGTGATCATAATAATATCCCCCATAAATTTCTATTTTTTTATTCACAACAAAAATATAGCATTTATTCTGTTAAATAAAGAATTTCTCGGAGTAATCCGACCACTATGGTTAGATATAGACACCAGTTGCTATACGAGTATTGTTGGTTTTATGTCCTATCTTGTTTCTGCAATGATGGCTAATATTGCGATGCTAAAAATTTGTTGTGGGAATGAGAAGTATAAAGCGATTAATTGTACACTGTACGGCTGGGAGCCAGAGGCAGAGCATTGCGGATCTTTGGGCTGAGTTCAAGCGCAAGGGATGGAAGAATCCCGGATATCACTATGTGATAGGGGTGGACGGGAAGATTACGCAGATGCTGGAGGATGGCAAGGTGAGCAACGGTGTCAGAGGTTTCAACTCGTCGGCAATCAATGTTGCATACATCGGCGGTATAGATGGTGACGGCAAGGGTGTGGACAACCGCACGAATGAACAGAAGAAGGCTTTGAAGCAACTGCTGAAGAGGTTGAAGAATCTGTATCCTGAGGCGGAGATTTGCGGTCATAGGGATTTGAGTCCGGACCGCAACGGTGACGGCAGGATCGATCGTACGGAGTGGTTGAAGCTTTGTCCGTGTTTCGATGCGAAGGAAGAGTATGCAGATCTGTGATTTGTTGTCCTTTTCTGGATTTGTATTGGACTTTAGTTTTGCGGAACTAAAGTCCTTTTTTTATGTGCTTATGGAAACGAATGAGAAAAATCTGATGCGCACTGAAGAGTTCAACAGCCGTGTGGCGGCGTGGACGCTGAAGGTGAGGGAGGCATCGAAGGCTGTTTTAGGACGTACTCGAGGTAGCGGACGGTTGAGGGCAGAACTGAAGGATGTTCTGCTGGAGAGCTATGACAAGGAGGAGAAGGCTTATGTGGGACTGGGATTCAGGTTCCCGCGATATGGTGCTTTTGTCGAGTATGGTGCCGGAAGGGGATATGTAGTGAAAGATGGTGTTGTGTACCGTGGTTTTACTGATTATACCGACAAGGAACTGAGAGGATTGCGCGTGTCAAAGTATACTCTTCAGAGGCGCAAGCATATTGTCGGCATGAATGTAAAGAGAAAGCCGTTGCCTTGGCTGGATCCTCAGATTGTCGGAAACATCGATGATCTTGCGGACGTGGCTGGTGAGTATTATGGTGACAGGGCTTTGCGGAGTATTTTGGAGAAGTTCAACAGGATAACAATAAGGAAGAGTTATGGCAAATAGCAACAAGGTTGTGAAGAGAGGCGTGTATCTTTATCTGGACGGTAAGGAGATAAAGAATGACATGCAGAGCATTGAGCTCGAGGTGAAGAGGTTGACAAAGGAAATCCGTTCTATGACTGTAGGTACTGAAGAGTATACGCGGACGGCTCAGAAAATCCGTACGCTGAAGGGTGTGCTGAAGGAGTACAGGCAGGAAATAAACAAAACTTCGGCGGAACAGAAGGGGCTGAAGTTCAGTTTCGGCAATATGGTGGATGGTTTCAACAGGTTCGGCGGTTTCATAGCAAGCATCGTTGCTACTATTACGGGGCTGGTTTTGGGCATCAGACAACTGAGGGAAGAGAGCATGAAGCTGGAAGACAGCCAACATGGGCTGAAGGCTTTGACGGGTCTTGACGATGAAAGCATTGCCTGGCTGACGGAAGAGGCTAAGAAATTGAGCACGAGCGTGACCGAAGACGGGTTGAGGATAAGGCAGTCGGCGAGTGAGATTCTCGATGCTTTCATGCTGGTTGGTTCGGCGAAGCCGGAATTGCTGGGCGACAAAGAGGCGCTGGAGGAGGTGACTGTGGAAGCTGCAAGATTGCAGGCGGCTGCAAGGGATATAAATCTTAACCAAGCTGTGGATGCTCTGACGCTGAGTATGAACCAGTACGGTGCAGCTTCGGAAGAAGCTGCGAGATATGCAAATGCTTTGGCTGCCGGCTCAAAGGAAGGTGCTGCAAATATTGCGAGCGAGACTGCGGCAATCCGCAATGCTGGTGTGGCTGG
>ENA-OPCT01001149-OPCT01001149.1-human-gut-metagenome-genome-assembly--contig:-NODE-1149-length-11769-cov-2.960987_pt1 | contig 11769 bp, 8 predicted proteins | sample MGYA00241572_ERZ501495 | MGnify/ENA primary metagenome ERZ501495 (study PRJEB25962, sample SAMEA2042580) | human gut metagenome | biome: human gut; feature: human-associated habitat; material: faeces... | reverse complement strand
GAGGACGGTTCAAAAAACGGACTTTCCGGATGAGCCACAATGACCCGCCTAACCGGAATACGCTGTCAGGAATCTCATCAGCTGCTTATGGGTAGCCGACGGTTTCGCATGCGTGCGGAAATAGGACATGGCCTCCTCCTTATACAACGGCTCCTGCGTAGCAATATAAAGGCAAGACGCAAGAAAGGCGCGAAGATCTATAGACATCTTACCTTCCGCAGAGAGATTAATGATATCCAATTCCTTTTTCACCTTTTTCGCTAGTTCGGACGTACCGAAAACATCACCGCGCAACACGGCACAAAGTAACATAAGCGCATAAAACTTACGACGAAGGGCATCGCTCTCAAACAAACGGTAACGATAGTTATAAAGCAACTCTAACGTACAGATGTCTTTTTTCCGGCTTTTTTCCGAAAGATCTTTTTTCAAACGATGGTTCATTATCGTAAACAGTTTACGCTGCATATCTTCCAGGAATTTATAGCAACTAGTTTCACGAATGATTCCATCACTATTCTTCGATTCGTAAAGCACATCCTGAGGACGAAGGTTCGGCAGCTTCAAAAGCATGGCGCCATGAAAGAGATGAAAGCCGACCGTTAACTGACAACCGTTCTTCCCTTTACGGATTTCAAGGACACGGGCCTTATAGCCTTTAAATTGAGTGGTGTTGAGCACAACTTCATCGTTTTGCTCTATATCCTCAATGGCGGGCCATACCTCGAACTGAAGGCGCTTGTCGCAACAAGCATTGATAAATTGCTCCATCACACTATGCCGGACAGTTACTTTATTCCTAGATCTATCGCGATAATACCATAGAGTCTTATAAAAATCTTTATTTTCCTTTGTGCTTAAGAGTATATCCAAGTCCTTACCGGAAGCCTTGATGAAGATATAACGTTTCAGCGCTGCACGCAACTCGTTATTAGAGCTCACTTCTTTACGGTCATGAAGGTTCACATAGGTCTCATCATCGAATTCCTCAGTAGAAGGAGCTGCGGAAATCCGGCGTTTCAAAAAACGGTATGGAACAAAAAACTGAAAGGGAAGCTCTCCTTGTTCTTTACGATGAATATTTTCCTCCAATAAATGTTCCTCGATAGCTTTCGGGTCGAGTGAGGTCATGACATACCATAAGGTATTATCTTTTTCTCCAAATTCAGTTATCGGATTCCCTCCCATGCAGATATTTCTCATACTCCCCCAGACTGTAAGGTAGTTTGGGGTATTTTACTTATTTTCAATTAATTAATGACTTAAAAGTCTACATACTATTCGGAATTATTTCCAAAATATGTATTTCAAGTCTTTCTGCTTTTATCAATATTATTCTTATTCTTCCTTACTTTCATTTCATTCACAAGGAAGAAATCTTTCCACCTCTTACATAGAGGCGGAAAAGTCACAAAATATACTGTTAATCAATAATATACCTCATACCTTATTTACAAATTACAATTTTATCTATATGTCAAATCATGCTTTTTTCCATTTTTTTCATTGACAAGTTTTTGTACCACACCGATATTTTATATCTTTGCAGCAAAATCTTTCCGCCTCTATGTAAGAGGTGGAAGAAAAATACCGTACTTTCCAACCTTTATAAATAAATCGTAATAGCCGGTTCCAACAGGGAATCGGCTATTTTCTTTCCTACACAGTTTTAAGTTAGAATATAGAAATATCTATTGATGAATATGAACAAAACTTTTAAGAGGACGTTATAGGACATAAAAGAGATAGAAATAAACAAAATTAATAACCTAAAACAAATTAAACAATGAAAAAAATCGTAGCAATAGCTTTATTTTCTACCTTACTTGTTGCATGTGGTAATAAAGCTAATAATCAAGGTGTTGCCGTAGCAGAAGAATCGGACAGTCTCTATATGGTTAATGATTCCACCATAGCAGATTTACAAACTTACCAATATGAAGGCCTTCTGCCCGATGGAGACGAAGAGCTGGAATATCAACTTACTATTCAAAGCGTAGGATTAAACAGTGATGGTACATATACTTCCAAAACTACTTACTCATCACCTAATAATAGTAAAAGTAAGACACTTACGGACAGCGGAAAGAAAATTACTTTAATAGGTATCCCCAATGACAGTACGGCTGTAATTTACCAACTTGTATCTAACCAAGGAGGAGAAAATATCAACTTCATTGTGGAAGGAGACAGTGCATTAACCAGAGTAGATAAAGAGTTTAAACGTCTGGTAACGGACTTAAAACATTCAATCAAGAGAGTCAAATAACTTATTTATCCATTTAAACAAAAACTGATATGAAAAAATTAATTCCTATCCTATTCGCAGCCTTAGCTTTTGCTGCCTGCGAAAAAGATCCAGATTTGGACAAGTTAGATAATGAGTATCTGGTCATTACAAACTACGACAAAGAGGCACCATTCAGCAGTTTTCATACATATTACATGCCGGATAGTATTCTGCTCATTACTGACAAGGATGAAAAAACGTACTGGACCAGCGAATCGAACGAAAACGCTGCTGACATTCTGGCTACATTCAAGGAGAATATGGGACGGCTATATACCGAAGCGCCTAATAAGTTGGTAGCAGATGTAGGATTGCAAATCAGTTATGTAGCCAGTACCTATTACTTCACTACATGGGAAAACAATCCGTGGTGGTATAGCTATCCCAGTTATTGGAACTACGGCTACTGGGGTGGCTGGGGAGGATGGTATTATCCCTATCCTATTACCTTCAGTTATAGCACCGGTTCATTCATTGCCGAATTGGTAAACCTGAAGTCTAACGATAGCTCCACATCTAAAAAATTGAACGTAATATGGAGCTGTGATATCAGCGGTCTGTTGAACTACAACGGTTCATTGAATCTTACTAAAACCATAAACGGTATTAATCAAGCATTCAATCAATCGCCCTATTTGAAGAAATAAGTTAGTAACGTAAGTAAATGTATCAAAGAATTATGAAAACAATAAAATACTTAAGCGGGATTCTGGCTGTATCAGCCATGTTCCTGATATCTCTTCCGGCAAGAGCACAAATTACTCCCGATACGTACTTTAATATCGACTGGCAGATTAACCTTCCGTTAAGCAACGGATTTGCTGAAAACGGCAGTGGATGGGGAGCAAATTTTGAAGGCGGTTACTATCTTTCTCCGTCTTTCGCATTAGGTGCGTTCTTGAATTATCATACCAATCACGAGTATGTATCACGCCGTACCATTCAATTAAACAATACAACGTCTATGAGTACCGACCAGCAACATTCTCTATTCCAGTTGCCTTTCGGTGTTGCCGCACACTATCGCTTCGACTACAATAAATTCCAGCCTTATGTGGGATTTAAATTAGGAGCCCAATATGCACATATGACCTCGGATTTTTATATCTACGAGGAATCAAAAAATACATGGGGATTTTATATGTCTCCGGAAATAGGTTTCGAATATTATCCCTGGACCAACGGCCTCGGATTCCATGCCGCATTCTATTATAGTTTCTCTACCAATAAAGGAACTTTGTTAGATTCCGACATAAACAAACTGAACAATCTAGGTTTCCGTATCGGTGTGGCCTTTTAAAGGAAAGGTGCAAAGATATTGGCAAACCAACCTACAAAGCGCTTCCAGGGGGAGCGCTTTTTCCATATCTCCTTGGTAAGTTCGGTAGAATCTTTCTTGTCGGCCTCAAACATATCCGTCATTTCTTTCGTGACTCCCTTATCAAAAATAAATGCATTGACCTCATAATCGTAACGCAAACTGCGGCTATTTAAATTTGCCGATCCCAACGTACAAAAGGTATCGTCTACCATCATTATTTTAGAGTGATGGAAGCCTTTGTCATATAAATAAACTTTTGCACCGCGTTTTACAAGTTTATAGGCAAAATAGAGCGACGCATCAGGAGTAAAGGGAATATCCGAATGAGAAGAGATCATAATCTCTACCTCCACTCCTCTTTTGATGGCCTTTTTTAAGGCTTTCTTAATGGAATGGGTGGGTACAAAATAAGGATTAATCAATTGAATCTTTTCATCGGCCATATTTATGGAGGCAGCATAGGCATGACGAATCAGTTTCGGTGTGACGCCCGGCTCTCTATCTACAATTGCCAGTTCCACATCGGTATGCACAGGTCCGATACCCGCTTGTAACGTATCAAATTCGCTTTGCATAATTTGCAAAAGAGATATACTGTCAATCACTGCTCCATCGGAAATATCCGTTAAGTTTTCCTCCAATCCGGCTATCGAATCCGAAACTTGTTCCGATTCGAAAATAGGTGTGGCCATTCCTTCATATTCTATTACAGATGCTGCTTTATTTGTTTCCTCACCTGCCGCAGCAGAGAAATAGGCATCGCCGCCAATCTGTTGCTTCGTCACCTTATTCCATGTTTTAAGGAAGATGCGTTGGAGGTCATCCACAGCAGGGCCCTCTATCCGCATATGCATATCACGCCAGGAACCTACCTCCGGCGTTCCATTCAGGTAATAATCAGCCACATTCATACCTCCGGTATAGGCCTTTTTACCATCAATCACCACTATCTTCCGGTGATCTCGTTTCAATACATGATTTACATAAGGAAAACGTATCGGATCGAATTTATATATTTCAATTCCCTTTGCCCGGATTTTATCCAGATGTTTATTCTTTAAAGGCTGATTGTTGGACATATTGCCAAAAGCATCGAATAAAGCACGTACTTCCACACCCTCGGCAACTTTTTGTGCCAAAAGCTCGAACAAAGCGCCGGCAATGGAATCATTACGGAAATTAAAATACTCTAAATGAACATGATGCTTTGCCTGACGAATGGCTTCAAACATATCGGCAAACTTGGCTTTCCCGCTTTTAAGCAGCTTCACTTGATTATGTTCGGTTACAGGCGCCCCCCACCCTTTCAGCAACTCTTTTACTATGGAATCGCTTTGAATTTCCTGAGCACGTACTTCAATCACACTGCCACATAGCAGGAGATAAAACAGTATATGAAAAATCTTATTCACTTGGCTACATTTAACTAAAGCTGTATCAAAAATAGATTACTATACATATTCTCCCATACGTATAATGCAATAAAAAGTATCTACTATTTTGAGACAGACAGAAAATTGGTCGCAAAGGTAGTACTTAAATTTGTGACCGCAAAAAAGAGAGTAAAAAAATACGGATTAACCCAGATAAAAGAGAATGAAACCACTCTTTCTGAGAAAATCCGTATTAGTTTATGTTCCAAGAAAGGGCTTACTTTACCATAATACCTTTCTTTTATGGGATTTGTATTACTTTCTTTTATATTGCGAAGGTTCTACACCGAATTCATCTTCAAAATATTTGTAGAAAGCCTTCCTATTTTTGAAACCTACAGTGAGCGCTATATCTTCCACTTCCATATCAGACTCAAGTATCATCTGCGCAGCTCTTTTTAAACGGATACCCCGAATAAACTCTACGGGATTTTTACCGCTTACGGTTTGTATAATCTTATATAATTTAGAACGATCGATTCCCAATGAAGCACTCATATCCGATACAGATAAGTCGGCCCTGGATATATTATCTTCCACATAACGAATAGCGCTCCGGAACCGTAGGGTATCCTCCTCTGAAATGGTTGCATCAGCTAATATCATGTCGGGATTCTTATATTCAAAAATCTCCGTACCGGTATTCCGATACCATTTCAACAACTTGCCGATACGTTCTACCAATACCTTTATATTAAAAGGCTTAGCCAAATAATCATCGGCTCCAAACAGCAAATTCTGAGGACGTTCGCCATTTTCCACCCCATCCGTCATCATGATAAACGGAATTTTTTCAGTTGCTGTATTAGCCTTTACCAAATTACAAAGTTCATTACCGTCCATTTCCGGCATTACCATATCACAAAGAATAATGTCCGGGGTACACGTTTCCAGTAGTTCCCAAGCCTCTTTGGCACTTGCTACGGTCTGTACGCGATATATATTCTGTAGTTGTTCCGCCATAAACGACCGGAAATCTTCTTTCTCATCCACTAACAAAATAAGGGGTTTCTCTCTCGAAGGTAATTCGGAATCCGTATTTCTTTTCTCATCAAGCTCCTGTTGCATTTTAGCATTCTCATCAAGAACCGGATCTGCCGGAATCTCTTGCTTAACAAGATCATCAGACTCTGCCTTTTTGTTTTCTCCCTGTACAGGTTCTACAGATGGTTCCTTTCCACTTTCCATTTCCCTCATAGCATCCGGATTCATATTATTTGCCAATACTCCGGCCATCCGTCTCCGTTCTCTTTTTATTACCCACCGACGACCGAGATCTAACAGAGCCAATGCGATTAAAACATACAAAACATATGCCCACCATGTACGCCAAAACGGAGGAGTTATAACAATTTCCAAAATAGCCTCTTCATCACTGGCATATCCATCGCTATTGATTGCTTTTACACGTAAAGTATAGTTTCCGTCCGGCAAATTAGCATACGCTATATTAGCCTCCCCGCTTTTTCCTATCGACCAATCCTTATCATATCCATCCAACATATACCGGAATTTCATCTTCTCGGGCAAATTATGACTGTCCGTAGCCAAGCGCAATTCGAAACCGTTTTGAGCGGCGTCTAACACTATACGCTGTACCTTGCCGATAGTTCGATCCAGAATCACTTGTCCATTATACATTTTATCAACAACCACCGATTCGCCATTTATTAACAAATCAGTGAAAACGACACGAGGAAGCACTTTGTCAAATACCATCCGGCTGGGCACAAAACGATTAATTCCTTTTAAACCGCCCATCACAATCTCACCGGAGGCCGTTGTGCAGACAGCACGCGGATTAAGCTCATACCCTTGCAAACCATCTTCTTCACTATAATTATAGATCTGATAAGAAGAGGTTCCGTTGGAATTGACTTTCACTACAATATTCGATACACCCCGACTGGTAGCCGCCCACATATTGTGTTCGGAATCTTCCGTAATACTATAAATTACACCATCCGACATTCCGTCTTTCTCGTCTAATATCTGTAAATTATCCCGACCGGGATTATAGATATTTAAACCGTTACGAGTAGCCAGCCATATGTTCCCTTTTTCATCCTGATACACTTGATTGATGTAGGTGTTGGAAAATGATTGGTTCCCGGCTTTGCAGCCTGTATAATTCTGAATATTTCTATTAGCCAATGTCACAACAGACAAACCGTTTGCCGTTCCAACCAGCAGATTCCGTTCCGTACCTATCGCCAAATCCGTTACATAATCTGAAATCAGTTTATTCCGTGACGCAGTGAAAGCCATCACACTCCCCGTTTGAGGATTATAACAACGCAAGCCGTCTCCCATGAAACCAATCCAGATATTTCCATCCATATCTTCGGCTAAAGAAGAAATCGTTCCTTTAATGGAATCCGCAAAATGATAATGGGTGAATTTATTTCCGTCAAAACTATCTAATCCTCCTCTATAAGTAGCTACATAAACCTTTCCGCCCCTGGTCACCAATGTTGTATTGACTACATCTCCGGATATCGAATTTCCTCCAACATTACTATAACTTTTTACAGATCCGGTAGCACCGTCTTGCATCAGTAATCCCGCTCCATTCGTCCCCAGCCACAAACATCCCCTCGTCTTATCTTCGGAAACGGAAGTGACTTCTCCTACATAATCCAAATTAAACTTGTAGATACTTTTATTGTAATAAGAAACGCCTTTACGTTGTGTACCTACCCATACAATATTGGTATTATCCGTATATAAGAATCGGATATTGTTGTTGCGTAATGTACGTTCATTATCTTCATTGGTTTCCAGATGGCTAATATTTTTCTGTTCAGGATCGATTACAACCAACCCTTCCCTATCGGTACCCAACCAGATACGTCCTTGTTTATCCTGCGTAACGGATTTAATGGCTCCCTGAATATTGGGAATATCAGTAAGCCCCCATTGTTCAGCTAATGAAGAGATTGAAGTAGCCCATTTCCCCTGCAATCGGTTATATATCCACAGCAAAGAGGGACTATATACCCAGACATTATCTTTTCTATCGATAAATGCCGAATATTGCTCGGACAAAATCTTTTTATTTTGCGGAATATAATCGCTTTGCCACATTATACGCCGTTGTTTTCCACTCAGGCACACCAACCGTCCATCCGAATATACCAATAAAACTCCCTCACTGCAATTAACAATCGACACAACGTTTCCTTCAGGAAGCTCCCCGCCATTTTGTAAAAATGGATATAATAGTTTCTGATCGTTCTTATACCAATAACATCCGGTTCCTTTGACATAAAACCAAAAATCTTTATTACGATCAATAAATATTAAAGAAGGAATCTGTTCCAATCCACAATTCCATACACGTTGACGCACATCTCTATCAAAACTTTCTTTCTGCGCATCATACACAACATATCCGCCTCCGGTACGAATCCACAGCTCACCGCCTGAAGCTTCCTGAATGGTTTCTATATAATTATCAGGCAACGTTTTCATATCGGTAGGATTCATATAGAACTTCCTAAAATTATAGCCGTCGAAACGGTTTAATCCGGAAGCTGTACCAAACCACATAAATCCCTGCGAATCTTTCAAAATGGCATTAACTTGTCGGTTAGACAGACCGTCTTTTATATCTAAATGTTTAAATAAATAATCATAAGCACAAAGAGGGAAAGCATATAACCCCCATAAAACACATAGAATAAAGATCTTTTTTATCATAGTTTTATATATTATTCCGTAAGTAGTCTACAAAAGAAATAAAAATATGGTTATAAACAAAAATAAAACTCTAAAAAAAGAACTTTCTTGCAAAGAGTTAAAAGAAGGTCTTTCTTTTATCCGGATTAAACATAAAAATTAGACAAAAAGACATCATTAAGGATCAACTTATCAGAAAAAAAACACAAATTATCGCAGAGCAATTATAGAGTGCACCGATCTGCGATAACCTGTGTTTACAAGAATCCTATCTATTTAAGTGATTTGCTATTTCTATAATACCCCTCCACTTATTTAATTTCCCAAGCTAAAGCACTGGCTCCCAAGACAGCCGCATCGGCATCTTTTAGTTCAGAAAAAAGCAACTTTACTTTGCCTTTGAATACATTATACATATTTGCTTCCATAGCCTCCCGAATGGGATCCATAATAAAATGTCCGGCTTTGGCCAGTCCTCCAAAAAGAATAATAGCCTCCGGACGAGAAAACAGTACGAAATTAGCCAAAGCTTCACCTAGAACCGTACCGGTAAAACAAAAAATATCCAACGCCAGTTTATCCTCTCTTACCGCAGCTTCATAGAGATCTTTCGAGGTCAGTTCTTCAACCGGAATACGGCGTAACAAACTAGGTTCGGTGCTTGCTACCAGCATCTCACGTGCCGTACGTACGATTCCGGTTGCCGAACAATAAGTTTCGAGGCAACCATATCGCCCGCATCCGCAACTCCGTCCTTCCGGACGGACGATCACATGTCCCAATTCTCCTGCAAAACCATCATAGCCGTATACAGGCTGTCCGTTGATGACAATACCGCTTCCTATACCTGTACCCAATGTAATCATTATAAAATCTTTCATGCCCCGCGCCGCTCCATAAGTCATCTCTCCTATAGCCGCCGCTTTCGCATCATTGGTCAAAACAACAGGAAGACCTGTTTTTTCAGAGAACATCGAAGCAATGGGTACCACTCCTTTCCAGGGAAGATTTGCAGCCTGCTCAATACAGCCGCTATAATAATTTCCATTAGGGACTCCGATTCCTAGCCCTTTCAGATTCTCAAACTCAACCTGCGTCTGAATCATGGGTAACAACTTCTCACACACGGCATCGATATACTCTTCAATAGCAGGATATGCCTGCGTTTTTATACTGTCGTGACATAAAATATTGCCTCGTGCATCTACAATACCGAATACTGTATTGGTTCCACCGATATCCATGCCTACTACATAATTTTTTTCCATACCGTTACTTATCATATCCGAGCTTTTTACTTAATTACAGTTCTAAAAAATATTTGCCAAAAATACAATAAAAAAGAGACAATATTCTAATTTAATAAAAGAAAATATTGTTTGCAATTTGGTTGCATTTATTTTCACTTACCTTTGTCATCGAGAAACAAAATACGTTGAGTTATGAAAAAATATAGTCCGGAACTTATTTCGATATTGCTCCTATTCTCAGGCATTATTATGGAAGCTATGTCTATCGGTTGGTTCCAAAATTCTACCTTGTCTTTCATTTGGTACTTTTGCGCCTTTCTACCTGTAGGACTCCCGGTATTGAAAGAAGCGATAGAATGTTTATGCGAAAAAGAATTTTTTACCGAATATACTCTTATGAGCCTTGCTGCATTCGGCGCTTTTTATATCGGAGAATATCCGGAAGGAGTCGCTGTCATGTTATTCTATTCCATAGGTGAACGTTTTCAGGATGCAGCCGTGGGAAAAGCGCGCTCGCATATAAGCTCTTTGTTGGATGTGCGCCCGGATAAAGCATCGGTTCTACGACAAAATATATATACGATAGTAGCTCCGGATACGGTGCTTCCGGGAGAAGAGATAGAAGTAAAAGCAGGTGAAAGAGTTCCTTTAGACGGATTATTGCTAACCCATTCCGCCACATTCAACACCGCTGCACTCACCGGAGAAAGTATGCCTCGCACTTACAACTATATGGAAACCATCCCTGCGGGAGTCATCGTAACAGATAAAGTCATACATATGCGAGTAACCAAACCCTATGCAGAAAGCACTTTATCACGCATGTTGGAATTAGTGCAGAACGCAGCGGAAAGAAAGGCTCCGGCAGAACTGTTTATACGCAAATTCGCCCGAATCTATACACCGGTTGTTACAGCGTTGGCTGTACTGATTGTATTGATTCCTTATCTTTATTCTTTAATAACACAAGATTTTAATTTCATATTCAATGACTGGCTCTATCGGGCTTTGGTTTTTCTGGTTATTTCCTGTCCATGCGCCTTAGTGGTAAGCATTCCGTTAGGATATTTCGGAGGTATTGGAGCCGCGTCCCGACAAGGTATTTTATTTAAAGGAGGAAACTATCTGGATGCGATTACACAAATCAACACGGTAGTATTCGACAAGACAGGAACTCTTACGGAAGGGGTATTCCGGGTTCAGCAAATCCACCCATACGAAACGACAGAAAAGGAGTTGTGGGAATGGATTGCTTCTCTTGAAAGGCAAAGCAATCATCCCATAGCCAAAGCGATTGTCGAAGAGGCGGAAAAACGACACTATACCTTTCATAAAGTGGAAGAGGTTACGGAAGTAACAGGCATGGGGCTCAGCGGCATCATCAACCACCACAAAATACTCGTCGGGAATATCCGTTTATTCGCTTCCCATTCTATTTCCTATCCGCCGGAATTGCAAAAAATACCGGAGATGACAGTTCTTTGTGCCGTAGATGGAAAATACAAAGGATACCTGTTATTGGCAGATATACCCAAAAAAGACGCAGAGAAAGCTATAGCGGGATTAAAAAAATTAAATATCACTAATATTCAAATATTATCGGGTGACAAACAGGCTATTGTTACTAACTTAGCTAAACAATTAGGCATTGAGAAAGCTTACGGTAATTTGCTTCCGGAAGGGAAGGTGAAACATCTGGAAGAATTAAAGCAACAAAGAAATAATCGCGTAGCTTTTATAGGAGACGGTCTGAACGATGCGCCGGTATTGGCCATGAGCGATGTAGGTATTGCC
>ENA-OPCT01001142-OPCT01001142.1-human-gut-metagenome-genome-assembly--contig:-NODE-1142-length-11815-cov-3.023044_pt1 | contig 11815 bp, 5 predicted proteins | sample MGYA00241572_ERZ501495 | MGnify/ENA primary metagenome ERZ501495 (study PRJEB25962, sample SAMEA2042580) | human gut metagenome | biome: human gut; feature: human-associated habitat; material: faeces... | reverse complement strand
CAATGCTTCTGGCTTTTTGTTATTGCATTGATTGAGAGAATTGAAACATTTATATTTTTATTAACTAAAACTTTTAAGAATGAAAAAAAGAGCATGGTTGTTCCTTACTTGCCTCTTCGCAGTGGTAAGTATGGCGTTCGCCCAGAGAACGGTGACCGGTGTTGTCATCGACAGCAGCACTGGTGAACCTGTTATCGGAGCTTCTGTTCTTGTGAAAGGAACTACTGTCGGTAATGCGACAAATCTAGAAGGCCGTTTCACAATCAACAATGTTCCGGAGTCTGCAAAGCATCTTGTTGTTTCATACATCGGTATGAAGAAGACTGAGGTCGCTATCAAGGCCAACATGAAGATTTTCATGGACCCTGAAGATGCAAGCCTCGATGACGTCTTGGTTGTTGCTTACGGTACACAGAAGAAATCTGCATACACAGGTGCAGCTGCTGAAATCAAGTCTGACAAGATTGAAAACCGTCAGATTACCAATGCTTCTCAGGCTCTCGTCGGTACAATGTCAGGTGTACAGACAATTCAGTCAAGCGGTGAACCTGGATCAGGCGTTTCTGTACGTATCCGTGGTATTTCTTCAATCAATGGTGATAAAGCCCCTCTTTGGGTTGTTGATGGTGTTCCTTACGACGGCGATATCACAGCTATCAATACAAACGATATCGAGAGCATGACAGTGCTCAAGGATGCCGTTTCTACTTCTCTTTACGGTTCTCGTGGTGCCAACGGTGTAATCATGGTTACTACCAAGAAAGGTAAGATGGGAGAAGCTAAGATTACACTCGACGCAAAATGGGGTTCTGTAAGCCGTGAAGTCCGCAACTATGACGTTATACGCAATCCTGACCAGTACATGGAACTTGTGTACAATTCTCTTTACAATGGATATTTGTATAACGGAGGCTATTCTGCTGATGAGTCTTTCCGTCTTGCAAACCAGAACCTGATCAAACGTGTAGGTTATCAGGTCTATACAGTTCCACAGGGACAGTATCTCATTGGTTCTAACGGCAAGCTCAACCCTAATGCAACACTCGGATACAGCGACGGTGAGTATTACTACACTCCAGACAACTGGGAGGATGAAACATTCAAGCCTCAACTTCGTCAGGAATATAATGTGGGAATCTCTGGTGCAAATGATCGTCTCAATTACTATGTGTCTTTCGGATACCTTGATGACGGCGGTTTGGTAGAGAACTCTGGTTTCGAAAGATTGTCTACTCGCGCAAACGTTGAATATAAGGTTAAGGATTGGTTGAAGATTGGAACCAACATGGGATTCTCACATACAAATTCCAACAGTCCTTACGGTACTTCTCAAAGCGGTTCAACCAGCAATGCATTTGAAATTGCAAATACTATAGCTCCTATCTATCCATTCTACGTTCGTAATGCAGATGGACAAATTATGCGTGACCCTTCAAGCGGCAAACCTGTGTATGACTATGGTGATGTTACTATGAGTACTAACTTCAGCCGTCCTTCAAATGCAGGAGGTGGAGGTCACCCTGTATCAGACTACACTTACAGCAGAAATGAAAACAACATGGATATCTTCAACGGTAACTGGTATGCTACTGCTGATTTGTCTCACGGATTTACAGCAACTGCACGTTTCGGTCTGCACTCAGACAATACTATACTCAATCAGATGGACAGCAACCTCTACGGACAGAAGATTGCTTACGGTGGTTTTATTGCTAACCAGCAGACACGTGTAACTTCGTTCGACCACCAGTACTTGTTGAACTATGCAAATACATTCGGCAAGCACTCTGTCAACGCTACCGCCGGATTCGATGGCTACCAGTATAAGAGTCAGGTATTCTACATCAGCGGTTACAACATGTACGATCCTAACGACTATACAGCAGGTAACGTTATCGACAATAAGGATGGTTCTGGTGGTATCAGCAAATATAACACTGCAGGATATTTCATCACTGCAAACTATGACTACGATCAGAGATTCTATGCCAACGTAGGTTACCGTCGTGACGGTACATCTGTCTTCGCTCCAAAGAACCGTTGGGGTGACTTCTTCTCTCTCGGTTTCGGTTGGAACATGAAGAAAGAATCTTGGCTCAAGGATATCGATGCTATCGACCTCTTGAAGTATAAGGTTTCTTTCGGACAGCAGGGTAACGATAACCACGCAGTAAACCTCTATGCTTATCTTGACCAGTACTCTATATCTGGTGCTGATGGAGTTTTCTCTGATGGTGTTTTGTCATTCAAGGGAAATGAAGATTTGAAGTGGGAAAAGACAAACAGCTTCAATACTGGTTTCGACTTCTCTTTCTTCAAAGGTAGACTGAGTGGTTCTGCTGATTTCTTCTTCCGTGCAACTAGCAACCTCCTTGACTACAAGAGAGTGGCAAGTTCAAACGGTTATACTTCAATACCTGTAAACATGGGTACAATCCAGAACCTGGGTGTTGAATTTGACTTCACTTATGGAATCTTCAGAACTAAGAACTTCAATTGGGATGTAAACTTCAACATGACACATGTTGCCAACAGAATTCACAAGCTTGCTCCTGAATACAACGGCGAATATATCAACGGAAACAACATCTATAAAGAAGGTGGTACAATCTACAACTTCTATCTTGTAAAGTGGGCCGGCGTCAATGAAGAAACAGGTGAAGCCATGTACTGGGCTAAAGATGCAGAAACCGGCGATTATTACAAGACTGCAGACTATGAGACTGCATACAACACTGCACGTGAAGACAGAGGAAGCGCACTTGCCAAGCTTTACGGAGGTTTGAGCACAAATCTTTCATGGAAGGGTATAGATTTCTCTATCCAGACAAGCTGGCAGATCGGCGGTAAGGTTTACGACAACGGATATGCAGGTTTGATGCACGGTGGTACTTCTACTACAATCGGTACAAACTGGCATAAGGATATCCTCAATGCTTGGACACCAGAGAACACTAAGACAGATGTTCCAAGACTTGACTACAGCGACCAGTATGCAAACAGTCTTTCTACAAGATTCCTTACAAATGCCAGCTATTTCTCAATCGACAATATAACTATCGGTTATACTCTTCCTAAGAAGTGGACAATGCCATTGGGTATAGAAGGTGTAAGAGTTTACGGTTCTGCTGAGAATCTCTGCATATTCACTGCACGCAAGGGACTTGACCCTCGTATGAGCATCACTGCAGCAGGCAACTCTACATATTCTTCACGTAGAGTAATCTCTGGAGGTATCAAGGTTACATTCTGATTTATGAAGATTGAATATAATAAAGAAAGAAAAGATTATGAAATATAGCAAATATTTGATGCTCGCCGCTTCAACGCTCCTCTTTGCCAGCTGTTTGGATACAGAGCCACTTGGTTCTACCAAAACGGAGGATCAGAAGAATGAGGTTTACGAACAGGACCCATCAAAGGTGATGGCGAGCGTGAATGGAGTATACTCCACTTTTTCACAGATATATACGATTACAGGAGATCATTACGATTTCGGATATCCGACTATAATGTTGACTCTTGATTCGCATGGTATGGATATGCCGGCTGAAGATATAGGCTACAACTGGTTCGCAACATCTTTGGGATATTACGATATGTCTTATACTTCACGTTCTACAAGCTATATATGGAACTTTACATATAAGCAGATAAGAAGCGCGAACGAAGTGTTGAGCAAGATTGATCCGGCAACAGAAAATGCAACATTGCAGTATTACCTGGCACAGGCTCTGGCTATGCGTGCTTTTGACTACTTCATGATTGCTCAGATCTATCAGAACAACTATTCTTCTGTTGATCCTAAGACTGCTTTGTGTGTTCCTTTGGTCACTGAAAAGAACAAGGAAGAAGTTGCTGCCAACGGATGCCCTCGCGCAACTGTTGAGGAAACTTACGACATGATTCTTGCCGACATCGACTCTGCTGTGGTGCTTTTGGACAAGTGCGGAGTGAAGCGTTCCGACAAGAGATATATCGACGGCGTGGTGGCTAGAGCTATCAGAGCAAAGATCTACCTCACAATGCACGAGTACGACATGGCTCTTGCCGATGCAAACTATGTCATAGAGAATTCTTCTGCCACTCCTTATACAATCGAAGAACTCAGCCGCCCTATGTTCATCGCCAAGGAGGAAAATTCATGGCTCTGGGGTATAAATGTCGATGAGACTCAGGACGGTGCTGTAGGACTTGTCAACTTCCCTGCACACATGTGTTCTTTCTCTCGTTCTTACTGCCAGGTTGGAGCATGGAGAAGATGCAACAAAAAGCTCTACAACTCAATTCCTGCTACCGATGTACGTAAGGGTTGGTGGCTTAGCGCTGATTTGACATCTCCTAACATCACTGAAGAGGAAACCGAGTATCTTGCTGGAATATCAGCTCCTGCATATACAAATGTGAAGTTCGCTTCATATAACTATGAATTGCAGACTACAACAAATGCAAACGATTTCCCTCTCATCCGTATTGAAGAAATGTATCTCATCAAGGCTGAGTGCGAAGGTTATACTTCACCAGCTGATGGAGCTACTACTCTTACAAACTTTATAAAGACTTATCGTGATCCTTCATACAGCTTTACAGCTTCATCTTTTGAAACACTTCAGGATGAGATTTGGAGACAGCGTCGTATAGAATTCTGGGGCGAAGGTTTGTCATGGTTCGACCTTAAGAGACTTGATAAGGACGTTGACCGTAGAGGCGGTGGCTATGCAATGGAACTCGTGTTCAACATCCCGGCATACCTCAACGGTGAGCACAATCCTGTTTTGTTGTATCGCATCCCTCAGGGTGAGGAGCAGTATAATCCTCAGATTACTGAAGAAACAAATAATCCTATCGCAACAAAGCCGGATTATGTGAAGGACGAAGAATAAATTAATACTTTAAACGAACAGAAATTATGAGACTGTTAAATAAATTAGCTTATGCACTTTGCGCTGTTGCATTGTTGTCTTCTTGCGGCGATGATGATGAATATAGCCGTGGTGAATATCCGTTGGACGGATATGACAATGTCTCTCTTCCGGGTACTGTAAGATTTGAGATAGAACCGGTTGATGATGCGGACAAGGCGGAAAAATATATCTATACTTGCGAGGTATCCCGTGTGAACACAGAGGGAGAAGCCACAATGCCGGTAGTGATAACAGAGAATACGGACAATGTATTCTCTGTCGACCCGGTTGTCTTCAATGACGGTGAGAGCAAGGCTGTCATGACAATACGTTTCCCGAAAGCCGAAACGGGTGTGCCTTATCATCTTGCGCTCAAGGTTACAGATGAGAATTTCAGTTCGCCTTACGACCAGGCAAATTATCTTGACCTCACCGTTACATGTATAAAGTGGAATGATGTTGGTTATATGTCGGATGGTACAGGTGCATACTATTGCGAATACTACGACGACTTCATCACAGGTATTTACGGTGTAACCGGCGACCTCACTGTTCCGGTTAAGGTTCAGGAACGCGATGACAAGAAGGGATATTTCAGGCTTGTCGAGCCTTATGCCGTCTACGCTCAGGCCTTCGGTGTCGATTTCGAAGCTGATGTTGATAACCCTCGCTATTTCTACATCGATGCAAGCAATCCGAAGCAGGTGTACATTCCTGAGCTTTTCGATACAGGTCTGATATTGAACCCTACGTACGGAAGCCTTATGGTATGGGATATGGCAGGATATTATCTTGCAAGAAATGACCAGGCTTCTGCAGCACAATACTACGGAAAGTACGAAAACGGCCGCATCACCTTCCCTAAGGGTGCACTGCTCGTAGGCGAAAGTCTCGACCCAGAAGGAGGCCTCTATCCTGCCAACAACACAGGCAACGGTGCTTTCTATCTTCAGATTACCCAGCCAGAGGAACAGTATGTAGCTGACCCGAGGTACGACTTCGACTGGGAGGAGCTCTTCTCTGCCGGCCAGTACACTTCTGAAGTTCTCGGCTATAATGGAACTGTTGCAGTGTCGAAAGGTACATGCTATGTTACAACAGACGGATGCGATACCATATTTGCCAATACATACGGCGATCTGTACAAGATTACAAATCCGTATGGAACAGATGCCGACATATATTTCACTGTAAAGAACGGTGTAGTAGGTGTTCCGGGAGCTGATTTCGCCGCTCAGGCCACAGGCATAACCGTATTCGGACATAATGTATATGCCAGAATCAATTCTGATGAATCTTCATTCTCGGAGAAGCTCATCAACCTCAACATTACTTACACCAACGAGGACGGTTCAATCGAGTACGGAAGCGGCGTTGATGTTATATCCAACATCACTTATTCTGAATGGGGACAGGGTATCTTCACATACAATGGCCTGTATGGTGGACAGGGTCTTGTACAAATCTCCAAGAGGGACGATGCCGAAGTCTACAGGCTTCACGACCTGTTCGAGGAAGGCTACGACATTGATTTCACATGGAACAGGGAGACCAACGAAGTGGCAATGGAACCTCAGTACGTATGCGAGATGCAGGGATTCAAGGTAGGAGTTATGGACCTCGAGTCATCAGGATTGGCTGATATGGCTGTCGAAGAAGGTTATGTGGAAGATCCTCGTTCGTACTACGACCCTGCTACCAATACATTCTACTTCACTACAATCTATGTTGATCTTCTTTCCGGTCAGGTACTCGGGGACGAAAGCGGTCCTCTGATCGGCGACAAGGAGACACTTGAGGTTGTATCGACAGTCGAGAACGGCAAGCTCCGCACAGTTTCTTTGGGCGACGGCTTCAAGGATGCTGTCAAGGCCATCAAGAGTTCTTCTGTCCGCAAGTTCGGCAAGAAAATCAATGGCATCGGTCTGACTCCGAAGAAAGCCGGCAAGGCTTCGATGAGCAGAAAAAACAATCTTACCAGATTTGTAACCAGATAAGATTTGTTTTCAACAATATTAGCCTGGGATTCAGTTCCCGGGCTTTTTGTCTTTAAGCGTATTCATAAAGAAACAATCAATGAAAAAGATTCTATTTACAACTTTGGCCGTTTCGGCTGTAATGGCGGCTTTCGCCGAGCCGATTGGCCGCGAGGAGGCTCGTGCCATTGCTTCTGCTTACCTCAACAGCGTGCGCAGGCAGACGGCGGAACCCGTTCTTGCCTTGTCGCAGAACGAAGTGAAAAGCATCAAAGCCTACGGCATAGTAGATGCTCCGGCTTTCTATGTGTTCAATGCTTCCGACGGCCGCGGATTTGTGGTAGTGTCGGGCGATGACGATTTTCCGGAAATCATAGGATGTTCCGATGACGGATATTTCCCTTCAGACGGCAACATGCCGGAAGGTTTGACTGACCTGCTTTCCTCCTACAGCCAGTATGTGGCCGACGTAAGAAGCGGAATAGCTGATGCACCGCAGATTGAAGCCGACATGGCAGTGTCAGCTTCTTCCACGCCTGTCGTCGGTCCTCTATGTACGTCCAGATGGAACCAGGACACTCCCTACAACATGTATGCTCCTAAGATTGGCTCTACCGCTTGTCCTGTAGGATGCGTGGCTACGGCGATGTCGCAGCTCATGTACTTCTGGAAATACCCTGAAAGGGGTAACGGACAGGTCAGCTACGAAGTTCCAAATTACGGCATTCCTATCAGTGAGAACCTGAGCGAGAGTGTCTACGATTGGAACAGCATGAGCGATGCCGTGACGAACAGTTCTTCAGAGGCCTCCAAGGAGGCTGTTGCAAAGCTCTGCTATGATGCCGGCATTTCCGTATCGATGCAGTATACCCCTTACTCAAGCGGTGCATTCGACCTCGATGCTTTGGCAGCTCTTGTCAACAATTTCGGATACAGCTCTTCTGTACAGTTGGTCTACAGAGACTGCTATGCCGGTCGTGTAGAGTGGGAAAATGCCTTAAAGGCTGAACTGGAAACAGGCAGACCTGTTTATTTCTCGGCACAGTCTCCAAGCGGTGGCGGCAAGGATGCCGGCGGTCATGCTTTTATCATCGACGGATACCGTTCTGATGGCCTTGTTCATGTGAATTGGGGTTGGGGCGGTTCATATAATGGATATTTCAACGTGTCGAGACTTGATCCGGGCAACTATGCTTTCACTGCCGGTCAGGCTATGATGGTTGGTCTCAGACCAGCATCAGAGGGTGCGGTCGAAACCCAGTCTGTGCTTTATCTGGAGAGTGCTCCTTCGCTCAGGATTACCGGAACTGATAGAGATTCTGAATTCAGCGTGTATTTGAGTGCCGCATATAATATATGCAGTCCAAAGTCGCCGGTGTCGTGGACAATCGGTGTAGGTCTTTATAGACCTGACGGCACTTTTGTTGCAGATGTCTGCGCAGAATCCGAGTCTGACAGAACCGTAACTGATGTTGAGCATTTTTATGGTTTCGGCCAGGCGACACTCAAATGTCAGATACCGGAGAGTATTCCTGAAGGCGATTATGTTCTTAAGTTGTCCACTAAGGAAGTCGGTTTCGACAGCTGGATTCTTCCTGCAGTTGTTGGCGGCGCATTCAAAAACGAGTTCCCTGTATGGGTCACTTCGAGCGAACTCCGATTCAACGAAGTTTCTGCCGGCATTGACGGTATAGGCTCTGATGATGCTGATGTTGTTGCCAAAGAGTGGTTCGATCTTTCGGGACGCAAGATAGAAGCTCCTGTTAAGGGTCAGACGTACATCGAACGTGTTACTTTGAGTAACGGAAAAGTTGAGAGCATCAAGAAGATATTCTGATAATATACTTCTGTATTGAATAAATCCGTTGCGGGTGTATAATCCGCAACGGATTTTTGTTTTATATAATTGCAATGAACAATGTTGTGCTTTCAATTGTTCATTGTTTAAATTGCGAATTTTATTAATTGCGATAAGTTATACTTTAATTTTTGAGAAGCGTTATTTCTATATTTTAATATATTGAGTTGGGAAATCTTATTTTGTTAATTTTAAATTATGTAACTATGAAGCGTTTTTTTGTAATCTTATTATGGATTTCATTTGTTTTCTGTGCATATTCGCAACAAGAGAACATGGATTATATTGAACATTTAGCACCCGTCTCCAAGTCTTTTGATGTCTTAAGGCCTAGAATATTGCATTCGGCTTTATCATTAAGTAGTAAGTCTGAGGCTGCAGAAAATAAGCAGTTGTATCAATTAAAAAAGGCTCCGGTTTTGATGCGTGATGGCGTAGATTTAGGAGTAACAGATACGATGCTTTTGAGTAAAATGACACATAAGGAAAATGGTATAATAAAAAGTACTGTTGAGATAACTTATGATGAATATGGTTTGCGTAAGACTTATGTAGAAAAGGCACCTGACGGAAGTATAATTTTGGAATATAAATATAATTACGTTGTCGGTGATTTCAATTATTGGATATCTCGTGAAATATATGCCAGGAGTCCACAGACCGGAATCAATGAGTGGACTTTTGTATCTTATGTTGAACGTGATATTGATTCACAAAAACGTCTGAAGGCTGTACGTGAATACATGCAAAAGAATAGTAGTAATGGAGCTGCTGAACGTATCTTGGAATCAGCCTTCGTTTACGATTATGAACATTCGAAAGATGGTGTGGAGATATATAATGCAAGATATGACGATAATGGCGAATTGATATACGAACTTGAGTATAAATGGTTTGAACCAAAGAATGATTATATACTTGTCCGTCATTTTAGTGAAAACAGAATTCGCGAAGAAGTAACAATTGATGAGACTTCGATTCATACGAAAAGTTATTATATGATAGGAATGACAGAAGAAGGTCCTTTCTGGTATTTAGGCCATGAAGAATACGAATATTATGGAGATAATATTGGGCATATGAAGATAGATTATGATCAGTATGGAAATATTATTTATCTTGACGGTTCGTATTATTCACTGAAATATGAATCCAATGGCTGTGTCATTAAAACATATTATACATACAATCCTGCTGCAGGATGGGAACTTGTCGGGCAACGCGAAATTTTTGAGAACTGTTTTAATGAGGAAACACATAGTATCTCTTTGAGGTTTGGAGTGAATGCAAAATATACGGTGGAGAGCTATGACGAATCAGCCGATGTTTGGAATGTGGACTATTCGGATGTTTCAGAATGGATATATGGAAATATTTTGAAGACGACAAGTCTCGTTGGCGAGTCAACTTCTGTTAGTTATGGAAAATATGCCGACAACGGCGGATATATTATATATATTGCAGATGTTCGTTTCTTTGAAGATGGTAGTTTTGTTACAAGTAACGAACCTGTTGATTGTCCTGACGAACTTGATGAAGGATATAGAACGGAGGCTACAACATTCTACGATTCAAAAGGCAATGAAGCAAAAAGAATAATTGTCATATATTATGATGCTCCATCATCACTTGGTCAAATGTGGCCTAGTGCAAAGCTTTATGGATGGAATGGAACGGCATGGGAAAGGATCAGCAGTTTTGACTGGTATTCAAAAGCTTCAGAGAACCTGAGATATAATTATTCTTATAATTCGGAAGGATACATTGAATCATCGGAGTTTTACCAGTATTACGACGATAGGTATGTACTTGTGTCTGACACGCGTACTTCGTATTCTGATAACGGATATACAAATGAATATTGGAGTCTGAAAGGTGAAATTGGTATGCCTGGTGCAGAACTGTCAAAGGTGAAATCTGAGGAGTATTCTTTGTTGGAAAATGATACAGTATGTTTTACAGTATATAATTATTCCGACGATAATGTCGTATCTTGTGTAAGGACTAAGTCTAAGGATGAAATATATTGGTATTATATGTTTGATGGAAACTCATTTGTCTTATATAATATACAATATTTGCCTATATATACAACCTATGAGAATGGCATTGAAACAACGATAGAGCGATATATCGATAGTAATTGGAATATTGTTAACACTACTAAGAGCGTATATGGAGTTATAGATCATGGTATGAGTTTTTACTCTATTATAACTCCTGAATATTTGAATGACAACGATTTGCCTGGAACTGACATCTACAAAACAAATATGGTTTCTGAGATAAACGAAACATATGAATGGGATATTGATAAGAATGATTGGGTAGCGAAATACATTGACAGTTTTGTCTGGAGTGTGAATGACGGTAATATATCCTTATCTTATAGAGTGATGGATTCTAATGGATTATACTATGATGCCGAAACTAACTTTGTATTGGATAATAAGAATAGAGTCATGAATTATGTGCAGGCATTGAAGTATTCAGAGGATGGAGAAGCTGTTGTTTCTGAACATGATGCTACATATAATGAATATGGACTTCTTGACACGCATATCATCAAGACCAGCAAGACAGATGAATATAATTATGAATATTCTAAATTCTCTATTAATGCAAATGGTATAGATGAAGTAACACCTGAGATGGCTGTGAAAATTGACGGAAAACTTATCAGTTGTAATAATAATGATTTGTTGGAACTTTATAATGTTGACGGAACCAAGGTTGCTTCGGGGCGTGGCTGTGTTGCGGCTCCTACATCTGGAATATACATCTTAAATGTTTCAGGGAAAGCACTTAAGATTGCTATAAAATAGTACCTTGAATATAGGCCAGCTCTAGTTGTATAACAGGAGCTGGCCTTATTTTCAAAAAGATTGACATATTTGTAAATATCATTCGAATCTGAAGCTGTCAAATTTCATAAGGTCCTTGTCTTCATTACCGTAGAATCGAACTTTTATCAGTGTTGTGCCTTGAACTAGTCCGTTTACTTTTGCCGAAATTTCTTTATACCCGTTGGCGGAATTAATTTAGTGCGTATTTAATTCTGCCAATAGGCTTGTTAT
>ENA-OPCT01001139-OPCT01001139.1-human-gut-metagenome-genome-assembly--contig:-NODE-1139-length-11824-cov-2.466565_pt1 | contig 11824 bp, 10 predicted proteins | sample MGYA00241572_ERZ501495 | MGnify/ENA primary metagenome ERZ501495 (study PRJEB25962, sample SAMEA2042580) | human gut metagenome | biome: human gut; feature: human-associated habitat; material: faeces... | reverse complement strand
TAGAGTTCTGCGTTTCACACGTGAATACAGCTTCCTGAAAATCGAGTAGATTATACCTCGCCAATTGACGTTGCCGTCGTTCATGAAACGATAGAACATATCCTTGTGGCAGACAAACATCCTGTCCAGGGCAGAAGACGAATAGCAGGCGGCATTCTTGATTGAAAAGAACGGGAACAGGACAAGTAGCTGCAGCACCTGAAGACAGGTGAATCTGCAGTTCGGATTCTTGACCGACCCGATCTTTGCCTTGTATCCTAATGCTGTTCATAATGGTTGATATGCTGTTTATTGCCTTGCCGGAGTCATTGTTTGCAAAAAACTCTTGGAGTTCACCGATAATATGTCTATTTTTGTTCATGGCTAAAGGGTGCTATATTGCTTGTTTGCAGGCATTAATATAGTGATAATCTTTGAATTATCAAACTCTTTAGCCTTTTTTTTATTGCATTATTTGAGTACTTGCGAAACTTGAGTAATCTACAACATAAATATAGTATGGGAGGAGGTGAAAGTCGTTGGTATGCGTAGTGTAAAAATATTAAAACAGTCGATTCATAGGATACTATGCAAAAGGCAATGGATATATTTCGCTTGTCCCATAAACTAAACAGAAAAAAGTTATAAACGTATTTAATGATATAGAAATATGAAAAAGAATATATTAGCAAAAAACATAACTTTGACAGCATTGGTCGGATACATCACATTGGCATTGGTCTCCTGCAACAGTAAAAGTCAGGATACCGACATTTTCAATGGAGAAATCATCAGTATTGATGAACATGCACCGGAGAAAGAGGTGGAATTTAAGAAAATCACATTGAAAGGTTCTAATTTTGGGTATCTTGCCATACACGATTCACTTGCACTTTTTATGAATCCAAAATTACAATCGCAATGGTTCCAACTGTTTAATTGTCGTACGTTTGACGAATTGGGACAATTCGTTGGAAAAGGAAACGGACCTGAAGAATTCATTGCAGTAGGACCTATTTGGAATTTCTACACAGAAAAAAACGAACTGAAGACATTGATATATGATGCGAACAAAGAATCGGTGAGCGTTTGGAACATAACCAAAAGCCTTGCAGGCAAATCAACAATTATAGAAAAGCAAATTAAAATGCCAAGGGAAAAAGAAAACCGAGGAGCCTGTTTTAAAGAATATTTCATAAAGGATAGCTGTACATTATATGCCAAGGTCGCAGCCGCTCCAATAAATAAACACGATGCGTCATTGCCTTATTACCAAATAAGGGATTTGAGAAACGGGGAAAAAATATCTGATATACACATTTTCAAAAAAAGCATTGTCAACAAGCAAACAAAAGTTCTACCGCAAACATTTTTCTATTCTCATGACGTGATGAAACCAGACGGAAGCAAAATAGCACAAGCTATGCTGCATGTGCCGCAACTGAATATTATCGACACCAAAAGTAAAGCTGTAGCAGGCTATCGAATGAATGAGAATATGAGTTTGTCCGACTTAGAAACCAGAAAAGAACTAAAGCAATATTTCGCACGTATATGTGCTGATGACAACTACATTTACAATGTGTTTTATGGAAAAACAGAAAGTAAGGTACGCGAGGTTCCTTGTAAGAACCAGATATACATCTTCAACTGGGAGGGCCGTCTTGTCTGTAAGATCATCACAAAGCATTGCATTGACGAGATTGCAGTGGATGGCATAAACAAAATATTATATACCACATCGTACATGGACGATACACTGTATTACGCAAAAACGGATGAACTAATAACTGGAACTACCCTCTGAAAACAGATAATTCAATAACATCATACGATCTTAAATGATGTATGATTATAAACAATGTGCATTCTTTACTCAATATAATTCTGATATTATGCATGAACGGTTTACGCGGGTTAAAACAACATGACATAGTGGTTTTCAACTATCCTCAGGTAAGTGGATGCATAGCTTTAAGATCAACTATGTGTTGTGGGGCGAAGTTCTATATCTTTTACTTTTAGGTGTGGTATCGAGGTGTTCTGTTTCCTTGAGAATATGCTTAAAGTCGAAAAAAAATAAAAAAAAACAGCAAAAAGTTTTGTACGTATTATATAAATGTGTACATTTGCGTACACACAATAAATTAATTCACACATTAATCAAAGTATTTAGATTTAAGGTGATGCAGGTTCTTCGTGAGAAGGGTCTGCATTTTTTATTGTACGGTAGGTGATGATGTGTTGGCATTGTGTCGGTTTGGGGAGGTTGACGATTTGTTTTTTGTGTTGTGTGGAACAGGTGTGTGCATAGTTTTTCAAAATCATGATAGTTTTTTGTTACCTTTGTTTCCGTCAAAGTACGGCAGGAGCGGTGTGTGCATCATAGAGATGCACGACATGGCGACGGAGCCGGTAAAACTGTTTGGCCGATGGAAGTAAAGGAAAATATAGAAGTTCTTATATGTACGGTTGACGAGGGCATAAGGCGTGTTCCCGATGTGCTGTCGCCTACGGTTCGCGGAGATGTCCGCTATCTGGTGTCTTTCCAGTATACGGACAAGAAGTGGCTGGAGGCTGTTCCCGAAATGTTGAAAAGGCGAGCGGATGTGAAGATTGTTGCGCTGGCGGGGCGAGGTTTGTCGGTGAACCGCAATCATGCTTTCGACCATTCGTCGGGCGACATTGTGCTGGTGGCGGATGACGACTCGCGCTATCGTGACAGGTATTTCGATGCCGTGCAGAGGACGTTTGCTTCAAACAGGGATGTAGACATTGCACTGTTTCGTGGCAAGAGCCATGAGGGACACTGGTTGAAACGTTATCCGGAAACGGCATGCGAGTGGGCGAGCGCTCCGCGGTGGACATACGCCAGTTCGTGGGAGATGGCCGTCAGGCGCAGGGCGCTGGCAAGGGGCGTGCGCTTCAATGAACATTTCGGCTTGGGGTCGGAGTATCTGGCTTCAGGCGAAGAGGATGTATTTCTCTCGGATGCTGTCGGTGCGGGCCTGCGGATTGTTTATTTTCCGGAAACTGTGGTCGAGACTGACGGTGACACAACTGGCGGGCACTTTCTGGACAATGTGAGGGTACAGCGCTCGAAGGGTGCAGTGTTCTGCTATCGCTACGGGACGTTCGGCGCGGCGTTCAGGTGTGCGAAGGAAGCTTTTGGATATTTTGTCAGGCGCGGAGTGAATCCGCTACCTCTTATGAGGAATATGACTGACGGTATAAGATATTGCAGACGGATAAATGATGGAAAGAGCAGGAGGAGAAGAGGCTGAGGGACTGCTGACGGTGATTGTGCCGTACAGAAACAGGCGCGAGTATCTGGGACGTTCGCTGAGGAGCATTGTGGCTCAGGGATGCAGAGGAGGATTTGACCTGATTCTTGTGGACAACGGGTCGGACGATGGCGGTGCAGAGATTTGCCGCGAAGTGGCGCAGGAGTGCGGTTCGGAATGTGCCGTGCACATTGTGATGGCCGAGGAGAAAAGGGCCGGCTCGTCGATGGCTCGCAACTGCGGTTTAAGCCTGTGCCGGACAAAATATGTGTATTTCTTCGATTCGGACGACGACATGTCGGAGGGATTCGTTGGCGATGTGATAAAGGAAATTTCGGAACACGGCGATACGGACGTGCTGGTGGTCAGGACATGCGAGGTGGTCGACGGAGTTAGGCGCGAGCGGCGCAGTGTGGTCGGATTTGCCCCCGAGGGACAGATGCTGAGTGCGATGCTGTCGACGCAGGCTGTGGTGTTCAGAACGGAGTGGCTGAGGGCCATAGGCGGATGGGACGAGAGACTTCGCACGTGGAGCGACTGGGAGCTGGGTGTGCGTACATTGCTGAACCGCCCGCTCATAAGGCGCATGGGCGGTGGACCTTTCCACAGCGTGTATGTGCATGCCGACAGCATTACCGGTACGGGGTATTCGTCGAGGACGGAATGGATTATGAAAGCGCTTGAGGCTGTGCGCGAGGACATAGGGCGTGCAGAGATGAGCGTGAAGAGACAAGGCAAGCTTACGGCGGTGCTGGCAATGAGGTGTGCCATCGCTTCGGGCATGATGAAAAGAGAAGGTGCAGGGGATGATTCGTCTTTGTGCATGAGATGGGGCATGGATAAGCTTATGCCTGGATATGGAACAAAGGTTCTCATGCATTTGCTCAGATGGTATACAGCGCAGGGCGGACGTGGCGCATGGCGTTTGGCTCTGATGGCAGGCGATTGGCTGTTTTGATGCGTGAAGGTGTGAAAATGTGATGAAATGTTACAAAATATTTGTTTGTTGTATCATTTTTATACTATATTTGCGATGAATATTTGATTTTGTAATATAAATGAAGTGAAAAACATGGCGAAACAGAAAAGATTCATACTGCAGGAAAAGGATATTCCGGAGCAGTGGTACAACATACAGGCGGACATGGTGAACAAACCGATGCCGCCGCTCAATCCGAAAACACGTGAACCGCTTAAGGCTGAAGACTTGTATCCGATATTTGCGGAGGAAGTGTGCCGTCAGGAACTGGACATGGAGAATGCATGGATAGACATTCCGGAGGAGGTTCGCGAACAGTATAAATTCTACAGAAGCACACCGCTGGTGAGAGCGTACGGATTGGAGAAGGTGCTGGATACACCGGCACACATTTACTTCAAGAACGAGTCGGTGTCGCCGGTGGGAAGCCACAAACTCAATTCGGCGCTGGCACAGGCTTACTACTGCAAGATGCAGGGAGTGACAGAGGTGACGACGGAGACGGGTGCCGGACAGTGGGGTACGGCTCTGGCTTATGCGGCAAGCTTGTACGGCATGAAGGCTACAGTGTTTCAGGTTAAGGTGAGCTACGAACAGAAGCCTTACAGACGCAGCATCATGCATACGTTCGGTGCGGCCGTGTATGCTTCGCCGTCGAACACAACAAATGCCGGACGTGCAATTCTTGAAAAATATCCTGACTATTCGGGTTCGCTGGGTACTGCCATATCGGAGGCCATCGAGGCAGCGATGTGCAGGGAGAACTGCAAGTATACGCTCGGTTCGGTGTTGAGCCACGTAACTCTGCATCAGACAATCATAGGTCTTGAGGCCGAGAAGCAGATGGAGATGGCGGGCGAGTATCCGGATGTCGTTATAGGCTGTTTCGGTGGAGGAAGCAACTTCGGCGGAGTATCGTTCCCGTTCATGCGCCACAATATATTGGAAGGAAAGAAGACGCGTTTTGTTGCAGCCGAACCTGCCAGTTGTCCGAAGCTGACAAGAGGACAGTTCATGTATGACTTCGGAGATGAGGCTGGATATACTCCTCTGCTGCCGATGTTCACTCTCGGACACAATTTCTCGCCGGCAAACATTCATGCCGGAGGACTGAGATACCACGGTGCGGGAACAATTGTTTCGCAGCTCCTGAAGGACAACCTTATGGAGGCGATGGACATTCAGCAGCTGGAGTCGTTCAAGGCAGGAGTGATGTTTGCCAAGGCGGAAGGCATTGTGCCTGCTCCTGAGAGCTGTCACGCAATTGCCGCGGCTGTGAGAGAAGCTGAGAAGTGCAAGGAGTCGGGCGAACAGAAGGTGATTCTGTTCAACCTCTCAGGACACGGATTGATTGATATGACGGCATACGATTCGTTCCTCGAAGGAAAGCTCTGCGACTTTGAACTGGCTGATGAGGAAATTCAGAAAAATTTGGATGAGATAAGATGATGCACCTTGCCTTGTGTGCGAGGGCATTCGAGTTTTGACCGGAAGTGTTCTGCTGTGGTGCAGAAGGCTTCCGGTCATTTTGTTAGGATGGTGCCGATAGGTGAGGAGGTTAGTTCTCACGTGTGTATTCTTCAATGTCGTGGATTGCGTCTTTTGCTTTGCGTCGTACGTTTCTGAGATGCATCAATCCCACTATGGCTCCAACAACAAAACCAACGGCTCCGCCGATGCAGCTTGCCTTTCCTCCATCTTTCGGGTAGCTCTCGATGACGAACCATGCAATCCAGAGAAGGGCGAAAGGGATGCCGAATAAGAGCCATTTCAAACCGAGGCGGTTCATGCGGATAAGAGCCTTGCTTACGTTCACAAGGTTGTCGGTGGATATCTCCTTTATGTCCAGTCCTCTGTGGCTGTATATCTGGAACACACCGGCGGCAATGAGAAACAGTGATGTGGCGATGCAGAACATCCATGAATAGTTCCGCATGATGAAGAAAGCGTTGCAGTAGATGAGGGCCAAGGGGAGTATGATATAGATGATTCTGTTTTTCCGATTGATATAGGAAAGCTTTTCGCGGATTGACTGCATTATCATCTTTTCGTTGATGATGGTCTCTTTGGCGAGTTTTTCTTTCAGAATCCGGATTTGTTGTTTCATCTCTTCCAATTCGAAACTATCTTGATACTTTTCCATAGTGATGCGTTTTTAGCGGTTCGACATTTTTTTCAATTCTTCCTTGATGCGGTACAGGCGTACTGAAACATTTTTGACAGAGATGCCGACGATGGAGCCTATCTCTTCGTAGCTCATGTTTTCGAGCCACAGCAGTACGATGGCTCGGTCGAAGGGTTTTAGGCGGTGGATGCGGTCGTAGAGTTGACGGATCTGCCGAGAGTCTTCGTCCTTGTCTTCAAAGAGGTTGATGTCCATGTTCAGCGACAGGCTGGTACGTTTTTTCTTCCGTTCATAGGAAATGCAGGTGTTGAAGCTGACTTTCCATATCCATGTGTCGATGCCGCTGCGGTTCTGAAAGGATTCGTAGCCTTTCCAAAGATTGATGAGCACTTCCTGAAACAGGTCGCTGACTTCATCGGAATCTTTCGAGAACATGAAACACACGGTGTATATGGTGTCTTTATGCTCCTTGACCATTTGTGTAAATTTTGTATCCAATGTTTCCATGTTGAATTATGTTGTCTTTTTGAACCGTTAGACGCAAGTGATGCTGGAAAAACTACACAAAAGTAGAATTTTTTCTGGAATGATGGGAAATTATCGGTTGTTGATGAGGATGCGATGGCTGACTTCTGTTTCTGTGGCTGCGTGTTCGTATTTGATGTGTTTAAAAAATAAGTTTGAAATAAAACCTTAACAAAATAGGTGTATATTTACGACGTGAAACAAAGAATGTGCATTATAAAAATATTATAACGGAATATGGCGAACTTTATTAAAACTGCGGTATTGGCCGCCGGTTTTTGCACGGCTGTCGGTGCGATGGCTGTTGAGAGGCCCAAACTGGTTGTGGGCATTGTGGTTGATCAGATGAGATGGGATTATCTTTACCGCTACGGTGATCGTTTCGGTGAGGGTGGTTTCAAGAGGCTTATGAATGAAGGATTCAGTTGCAGCAATACTATGCTCAATTATATTCCGACGTATACGGCAGTGGGACATTCTTCGATATATACGGGCAGTGTTCCGTCTGTGCACGGTATTGCGGCCAACGACTTCTGCATTGACGGCAATAGGGTTTACTGTACTTATGATGCAGGAGAGAACACTGTGGGCGGCAAGAATGATGCCGGAAAAATGTCGCCCCGCAATCTGTTGGCTACGACTATAGGCGACGAACTGAAGCTGGCTACCAACTTCCGTGGAAAGGTTGTCGGCGTTTCGCTGAAGGACAGGGCTTCTATATTGCCTGCCGGGCATGGCGCCGACGGGGCATACTGGTTTGACGATGCTTCGGGAAAGTTCATAACCAGTACCTATTATATGGACAAGCTGCCTAAGTGGGTTGAGGATTTCAACAAGAAGGATATGGCACGCGATCTGCTTAAAGAGGGGTGGACGGCGATGTATCCGATGGATACTTACGTGGAAAGTACTGCCGATATGTCTGCTTACGAAAAATCATGGTCTGGCGGTGCAGCTCCTGTTCTTCCGCTTAACACTGATTCGCTGTTCCGCAAAAAAGGATATGGCATCATACGCACTACTCCTCAAGGTGCAGAGCTGACATTGGAAATGGCAGAGGCGGCGATTGAGGGCGAGAAGCTGGGACAGGACAATATTACAGACTTGCTGGCTGTGAGCATATCAACGACCGACTATATAGGTCATCAATTCGGAACGTACGCAGTGGAGACGGAAGATGCTTATCTCAGACTTGACAAGAGTCTTGCCGATTTCTTCACGATGCTCGACAGCAAGGTGGGAAAGGGAAATTACACAGTGTTCCTTACAGCCGATCATGCGGCATCGCATAACTTCAAGTTCATGCAAGACAACGGTATGCCTGCCGACGGATGGGTTACCGGTAAGTTGAGCGGTGCACTTCAGAAACATCTAGCGGATAAATTTGGTCAGGACAAGCTTGTTAAGTATGTTATGAACTATCAGGTTTTCTTCGATAAAAACAAAATTGCGGAGGCCGGACTCGATTTTGAGGCTGTGAGAACAGAGGCTGTGAAGTTCTTGCGCGGATACAAGGAATTTGCCTACGTTGTCGACATGGAAAATATATGTGGTTCGAGCGTACCTTCTATTATAAAGGAGCGTATCATCAATGGCTACAATCGTCTGCGTAGCGGTGACATACAGCTTATACTTCAGCCGGGATGGTATGAGGTCGGTTCGGCATCAGACAACAAGGGTACGACGCATGGTGTGTGGAATCCATGCGATACGCACATTCCGCTTTTGTTCATGGGATGGGGTGTAGGTCACGGCAAGACGAATGCAAGAGTGAACATTACTGACATAGCACCTACGGTGTGCGCTCTCCTTAACATTCAGATGCCAGACGGATGCATAGGCACAGCTATATTGCCTGTGATGGGAGAGTAGGTGTGATGTACTGAATTGTTTTCATTCGTTACATATACTTTGTTGTATTATATCTGATTATTATATTGAACGGCAGAATTCAACGAATTTGTTGGGTTCTGCCGTTTTCCTTTGTCGGAATTTTTCCTTTTGGTCATCAAAATTGTCCTATTGGGGATGTCTTTCTAAACTTTGATTTACGGCGCCAATCATATCGGCATGAAACGTAAGATTTTGGTTGTCGTTGTTGTTCTGGTATTGGCAATAGCGGCGTGGATTGCATGGAATGCCGTTTTCGAAATGGGCAAACATGAAGACAAGCTTTGGCTTCACAGATGCAATTCTATGGAGAAGTTGAGAGAGAAGATTGAGGATTATCCCAATGTGGAAATCGATGTGGTGTATCGCGACAACGGCATCTTTGATGTCACGCATGACGCTGATACTACGTTCAAGCTCCCGCTGGATTCTTTTTTCAACTACATGTCTAAAAGTGACGGACACATGTGGCTTGATGTGAAGAATCTTAATGGCGGTAATGCTGATGAGATGCTGGACGATCTGGATTCGCTGACATCGGAGTATGGTATAGAGAAGGGACAGCTGATAGTGGAAAGCCGTGACTGGAGGTCGCTTGATGCTTTTACCGATGAGGGGTATTATACTTCGATGTACGTGGATTTCCCTAAACCATCTAAACTGGATGAAGAAGAGATTGACAGTTGTATGGATTACTTGAACATGGTGGCCCGTACCGGAAATGTCAGAGCTTTGTCGTTTCCTGGATGGTGGTACGATGATGTCAGCGAGAGTGTCGATGCTGATATTGATTTGCTTACATGGAAACACCGTACTACGCAGCTGGAGCTTGTGTGTCTGCCTGAGGGGCGCGAAATGCTTGATGATGAAAGACTGAAGGTCGTCTTGGTGAAATCAAAGGGCGATTTTCATAGATGATCTGATATTGTTATTTGTTTGTATTCTTTGGGATGCGGTCGTTGTATTGCATCCCTTTATTATTGCTTCTGAGGTGCGAACATTGTAAGTCTGCCGTTGGTTACAGATGCCGTAAATGTGGAGCTTATTCCAGGCGGTGTCAATAGGACTGTGCCGCAGACAGGGAGTGTGAGGCGTTTTGCAAGATGTATGGCCGCAATGCCCATGTTCATGCGCAGGTTTATTTCTATACATGGATGTATGGTGGGCTTTTCGCCTTTGCATATTATCATGTCAACTCCTGCTGGACCTGTATACATGGGGTATAGAGAGCGGGAGAATTCGTTGATGTAAAATGATTTCAAACTATGGAGCGTCTCCGGCTGTATTCCTGAATCGTGAAGTAAGGATGCGAGTTTGTCCTGCTGTGCAACGAGGTTGCCCGTGTATTGTCCTGACGATGCCGCATTGAATATGGAATATCCGAGACAGTCGACTTTACCATTCTCGTTTATGTTGAATTCGAGTGCAAAGTCAAGTTCTTTGTCGTAGAGCCGGTCGGCAATGACGCTTTTCTGCCGCGACAAAACTCCAGTACACCATTTTTCTACAGATTCATTCCATCCGTTTTCAACAGTCAATATTCCACGTCCCGAACTAGACCATGGTGATTTGAGTATTGACGGCCATGGTGATTGTTCAATAAATGTGCGTATGGATTCGATGGATGTGCAGGCAATCATGGTAGGTGTTTCCAACTGGCTGTGTTCGGAAACTTCTTTTGACAGTCTTTTGAGTACTCCTACGGCGTATTCACGCGAAGAGAGTTTGCGCATTTTTTCAAGCCTGTCTGTGTCGGGTATGGAATTTTCTGGCAAGCCCCATCTTTTGAGGCGCGATGCAATGGCCTTGCTCCATCCCCACGGTGACGGAGTGTATTGTGCATCTGACAAATATTTGAGTCTTCTGTAACCTTCGTTCCATCCGATAAAATGTATGTCGGGAATGGTGGTTCCCAGGGATGATGCGAATTCTCTTGCCTTATCAGGGTCGTCGACAATGACTGCATCGCCGTTTTCCGCCCACCATGCAGGCAGGAAGTCAAGAGCTTTTTCCATCTGTGAAATGTGCTTGGGTGGCTGGTATTGCGATAATCCTGACGCAAGTGCCATGTCGTTTGAGCAGTTGAATATGTGTATGCGTTTCATGCGATGAGTGCGTTTGTGAGAATTCCTGTGCAGGATTGTGTAAGGTTATTTTTTGCAAAGATAGAATAAAAACACTTCAAAGCGGCGTATATTTGCAGACGTTTTAAGGTTGTAAAGGTGTGTCTGTCTGTGTGTATCATTGGATGCACCGGTCATTCAGATAAGGTAAAAGGTTTTGTTATTATGGTTAAGGACATGACAGAAGGGGGAGCTACGAAACTTATCCTCTCCTTCGCTGTACCATTGATGTTGGGCAATCTGCTCCAGCAGGCATATAGTCTTATTGATGCCGCGATTGTGGGGCATTATTTAGGAATGAATGCGTTGGCCGCAGTCGGTGCAAGTACGTCAGTTATATTTATGATTATAGGGTTCTGCAACGGTTGCACCGGCGGATTCGGTATTCCTGTTGCGCAGCAGTTCGGTGCCGGCAATTACGGCAAAATGCGCTCGTTTGTTTACAATGCTTATTTCCTGGTTGCAGTCATGTCTGTTCTTATAAGTGCCGTGACTTCGTTGCTGTGCCGGCAGATAATGCTTTGGATGCAGACGCCTGAAGATATATTTGACGATGCGTACAAATATCTGCTAATAACTTTTCTGGGCATTCCGTTTACGATGATATATAATATGCTGGCAAGCATAATGCGTGCTATGGGCGACAGCCGTACACCGTTCTGGTTCCTGCTTGTGGCTGCTGTGTTGAATGTGGTACTTGATATTGTGTTCATCACTGTTTTCGGTTGGGGCCCCGAGGGCGCAGCTGCGGCTACGGTTCTTTCGCAAGGTGTATCTGCCGCTTTGTGCTGGATATATATGCATCACGGTTTTCCTATTCTGCGTCCTGAAAAGTATGATGAAAAACTGAATAGGAGAAACATGCTTATTCTTTGCGGTATGGGTGTTCCTATGGGACTTCAGTTCTCCATTACGGCTA
>ENA-OPCT01001135-OPCT01001135.1-human-gut-metagenome-genome-assembly--contig:-NODE-1135-length-11850-cov-2.934972_pt1 | contig 11850 bp, 5 predicted proteins | sample MGYA00241572_ERZ501495 | MGnify/ENA primary metagenome ERZ501495 (study PRJEB25962, sample SAMEA2042580) | human gut metagenome | biome: human gut; feature: human-associated habitat; material: faeces... | reverse complement strand
ACTTCAAAAACCTGAGGAGTCTGCACTAACTTATATTCAGTACGGCTCACCGTTTCGCTTCCGGAATCCGTCAGATGACGCAGCGTTTCGACTACATCCACCACCGGAATCACAGCTTTATGCTGTTCCGCCAGCTCGTAACACCGGCGAATCACTTCAAGGGATACAAACGGACGAACTCCGTCGTGCACTCCTACCAGACCGGGAGCCTCCACAAGCGCCAACCCGTTCTTCACCGAATGAAAACGGGTCTCGCCGCCATCTGCCACAAGATGTTCCACCGAAAAATGATGTTCTTCGCAAAGCTGTTTCCAGAAGTCCTGCTGTTCACGGGGAAGTACCAGAATAATCTGAAGCATCGCATCGTACTTGCGGAATGCTTCCAGCGTATGCATCAGCACAGGTTTGCCACCGACAGGAAGAAATTGTTTGGGAAGATCGCTTCCCATTCGCAAGCCCTTTCCACCGGCGACAATAATCACAGATTGTTTCATAGACAGCTTAGCGTTTTACGCACATCGCTTCTACCAGTTCGTCTACTTTATCTTTGCCGACCAACAGATCTACAATGGCCAAAGCAAATTCCATAGCAGCGCCCGGTCCCATACCTGTGATGATATTTCCGTCCCGAACTACGGGTTCACTGACACATTCCGCACCTTCCAGGTATTGTTCGAAGCTGGGGTAGCAAGTTGCTTTCCGGCCTTTCAGCAAACCTAATTTGCCCAATACCATCGGAGCCGCGCAGATCGCTGCGATCGGTTTTCCTTTGGCAGCAAAGTCAAGAAGCAGTTTTCGCAGCCCTTCATGTTTGTCGAGCGTAGCCGCTCCCGGCATTCCTCCGGGCAACAACAGCAGATCGGCATCAAAAAAATCGCAGTTTTCAAAGTTTATATCACAGAGCAATGACACATCGTGAGCGCCCATTACAATTTCATCCGGAGTGACAGATACAATTTGCACATTCAGTCCGGCACGTCTCAAAGTGTCGACAGCAGTAAAGGCTTCTATTTCTTCAAAGCCATCTGCAAAAAAAGCATATACAGTTCCCATAATCCTATATTTTTGATTAGTGATACTATCTCAGGTTAAAATAATAAGTGATGGTTCCAGTCTGGTTGTTCGGTCCTTCCACAGTGTTGAAGCGAGCCTTCTTCGCCGCGTCTTCCGCTGCCTTCCGCAGGGTGGAGTTCACGGTGTTCGTTTGAGGATTGATACTGGTTCCAATGACTACTCCCGCCGGATTCACGGTGATATTGACTACCACACGTCCTTCTTCGGGCACATTATAGGCAGGCTTTGGCAGACTGCCCGTACCTAAAGAACGTCCGCCAAGGTCAAATGTTCCATAACCTCCGGTTCCGGTCTTCGCTCCGGTGGATGAATTACCGTCCTTGCTGCCTTCTGTTCCCGTGCCGCTGGCGGAAGTACCTTTGCTGCCTCCCATCTGCGCTCCCTTTCCGAAAGCGTTGGCAACCTTTTTCTTCGCAGCTTCTTCGGCGGCTTTCCGTTCACGTTCCGCTTTTTCTTCGGCAAGACGTTTCGCTTCGGCAGCTTTCTCCGCCTCTGTCTTTTCGGGTTTCTTCACCGGTTCTTTGGGCTTCACTACCTCTTTGGGTTTCACGGTCTCCTTTTTAGGTTCCGTTTTCGGTTTCAGCACTACCGTTTCTTCTTCGGTCTGTGTCAGCAGATCCTGTTCCGAGGTGCGAAAAGTTTCTCGGCACCATATTCGCTGAAATTTTTCATTTCAGCTCTTGCATAACCACCTCCGTCGCAGCACTCATCGCCGATGTTGATTTCAGCCAGCCATCTGTATATACCGTTGCACATGATGTGCACCATGTATCTGCCTTCTTCCCATACATGGTCTGTTGCTATTTCGAATTGGCACACTTTCACTTTTTTCTGGTTCTTCCTCACTTGCAGAGTGCTTTTCCCTGCAAGCTGTCTGTGTGCGTCGTAAACGAAGATTGAAATCTCCTTAACGAAATATACGTAACTCGAGAACCTTATTTCGGCTCTCATCGTGTAGTCTACAAATTCCTGTGTACAAGTATTTTCTTCTGAGGCACGCATAATGCGTAAAACATGATTATTTTTCATAAAACAACAAATGTTTGATTGTGATTAAGATTTTAGTATAAAAAATCAGCTTTCCTCTACTGCGGGGGAAAGCATAGCAAAAAGAATAACTCCGGCTTCCCATCTGAAGCTGGAGTGAAAAACTCAAATGTCAAAGAACACAACACCTACGGCCACAGATAATTCTGCAGCATAGATTCTTCATTTACATTTGCCCGAAAGTGTATCCGGCAGATTTGTGTGGAGCTGTTTTTCCGTTGCGTAAACAAAACTGCGCACAACGTTCATCTGCCTTACATTCACCGCAACTGCGGTGGGGCAAATCCTAAGAATCTGTTGTTGAACTTCTTTGACATAATGTTTTTTGTTGTTTTATGTTATGTTGCTTCGTACGTCAATAATTCGGCATGCGAAGCCTTCATGCCTGCAAATATATCTACTGAAATCTGTTTTGTCAATAGTTCTTACTGCTTTTTTTCTTGTTATATATGAAAAGAGGCGTGCCTTCACAGGTACGCCTCTCCAGTTGATCTATTTTTTGTCTATAATTCGATACTATTCAACCAATCTTGTGTAATAATCTTAAATATCTTTTATTATAGACAAGCTAAAATACAGATGTTATTTTACGAAACACTTCTTCACAGAACCATCCGCAAACTTAAATATATTAATCTGTCCTTTAGTTGGGGTATGAACTTTCGTTCCTGAAATAGTATAAATACCTACAATCTTATTATCTCCAGACATTTCTATGCCGAATATTCCAGAAGATATTTCATATTCTTTCTGAGCTTCTTTAGCTTCGGCAATCAGTGCCTCGATTCCGGCAAGTATAGACTCTGTGTCAATCTCACTTTCTTCATTGAGCTCAACTGCTTCGTATGCAGTTTCTATTGAATCATTCAATTCTGTTATAATTGCCTGTATGCTATCGATCTTGTTTGTGAAGTCTGAAGCTACGTCCGGGCATTTTTCAGCAATAGTGTCGTTTGCTTCGTCAAGAGCTTTCTGTGCTTTTGCTATTTCAGCGCTCAGTCTTGTGTAAGCCTCTTCATTTGCGGCCTTCTTAGCTTCGTCTGCATCGAATGCTTCCTGAGCAGCTTTAGCCTCTGCAATCATTGTTTCGATAGAAGCGAGCACGCTTGCGCTGTCAACTTCACTTTCCTCGTTGAGGCCAACAACTGCGTATGCAGAGTCAACAAATTCCTTGGCTTCAGTGATTACGCTCTGTATAGAGTCTGCATCGCTCTTGAACATCTCAGCCACGTCTGCATAGTTATTTGCTATAGAGTCGTTAGCCTGGTCGAGAGCAACCTGCATGTTGGCTATTGTAGCGCTCAGTCTAACGTAAGCCTCTTCGTTTGCTGCCTTCTTAGCCTCGTTGGCGTCGAACGCTTTTTGAGCTGCTGTAATGTCAGCTACGTACTTTTCAATTGAGTCAAGTGTAGCTTCAAATTTATCTTTTGTTTCCTGGCTTAGGTATGTCAGTGTTTCGTCAGCGTAACCCTTTTCCAATTCATCAGACATCTTTGCTATTGTGTCTGTAATGTTTTTAAGTGTGTTTACAAATACCACGCTATCTTTTACGTCTGGACCGAGAGTATCTACAGCTGCAATTGCAGCATCAAGAGTGTTCTGCAAACTGTCAATAAGAGCCTTGGCTGGTTCGTAGTATGCAAGATAAGAGTTGATAACTTTTACACTGTCGTACGAATCGAGTGAGTATGCGTATGTATTGTCACCTGAAATATGCGATACCATTGCGTCTTCCATGTATATTTTGGATTCTTTTGCAAGGTTATCAGATGCTGTTACATTGAATGAGAACAACACACCGTCGTTTCCTTTGAATTCTGCGGCATCTGTACTTGATACAATGACGCGTACCTTGCCGTTCTCCAATTTATTTGAACTGATAGTCGCATTCTGTGGCAGACGAGAAGAATAGATGAATTTAGGACTTCCCAAGCTGTTCTTTTCAAAATCTGCACCTTCAGGAAGAGTGAATTCTGCTGAGAAACCTGCAACAGTGACATCATTGTTGAGTGTAACGTCTACTCTCTGCATGGCACCGTTAGGTGTCGCAGATATTGAATCACCTTCGAGTCTTGCAAAACCTACATAAGGATCAACATTGCATGTAATAGAGTTGATTTCTACTTTTGTTGCATTTACATCGCTTCCTATAATATTGGTTACTTCTAACTTTCCGCTTTTTACGAACGAAGAAGTAGATTCCAAAGTCAGATAAATAAGCTCGCCAGAGTTTCCCTGAATTGGGTTACCATTAATAGTGAGGATTGTTATTCTCTGTTGTTTAAAGTTATTTATGTAGTTAATGCTTACAGTATGTTCTTCACGGAACAGGCGGTCTTCATTTCTAAGCACACCATCAGAAGATATATAAACACCTTCTGGCAAAGTTATATCCATCTGAAGTGAAGATATCGGATCACTGTTATTCAGTATGACAGGGACAACCTTTGTCTCACCAGGCTTGAGAATTATGTTCTCAATTGTCAGTTCGTTGTCTGCAAAAGCTGTAGCTACAGAGCATACTGCAAGTGCAATGACAAGTGTCAGTTTTGCTGACAGCCTGTTAATTGATATTCGTATTCTGTTTTTCATACTCTAATTTTGTTAATGAGTGTTTTAAAGTAAAAAAAGGAGGCGTGGCTTACCACGCTTGGCGGCCGCGCCTCCAGGAAAAAAATATACTCTTTTACGTGTCCTAATTATTTCTTGAGTATCTTTTTAGTTGTACCATCGCTGTTGCGGATGATGTTGATTCCCTTCTTGACAGTATCGAGCAACTGACCTCCAACGTTGTAGATTCTGCTCTTGAGGCTCTGGTCGTTAGTAACACCGTCAATGCCGGTTGTGCCTTCACCTGTGCCTTCAACAGAGTAAACAAGACCCTTGTTGTCTGAGAAGAGTACGTTTTCAACTTCAATACCGCTCACATTAGCATTGCCAGATACCTCGAGATAGAGTATTGCATCTTCTGCATCTGTGAAGTTGTTGCCGTCAAGCGATGAAATAATCACGCGGTGAACTCCGTCTGACAAGTCGTTAGAGTAGAGGTTGTGGCCGTTAGCACGTGAGCCTAGGCTCTCGCTTACGAGTATCATACCAGCTGGCAACTTGATATCCATCTGACATCCTGCATATGCCATGCTGTTTGCCAAATTGATTGCTATGCGCTGAGTAGCTCCTTGAGTTTCAGCTGAGAGTGAAAGAGCATCGCTGACAATTGTAGGCTGTGAGGCAGACAATCTCATTCTTGACTTAGCATAGTATTGAATTGGAGTTCCATTCTTCGTCTTATTGGCAATCCAAGTAACATCACCGATATTGATGCTTCCGTCTTCGTTGCAGTCAGCTGTCAAGAATCCTATTGTACCTGGAGCATATTTTGCTTCTTCCTCAGGAGTCAGTCTTCCAAGTGATATATTTAATATTTTGTTGTAATCGTTAACAGAGTATACTCTATCACGGTCTACATCACCCAATACGTATACGTATTCATCAGCAAGAGCATCAATATCAACGAAATCTTGAGCATATTCGTTATATTTTGCAAATACTTTAGCAACCTCGTCCATGTATACAACTTCTTGAGGTGCTGTGAGTTCGTTGCCGTCGATGTCTATATTTACATAGCCATCATTGTATGCATCATACTCATAGAAGTTTGTCTTTTCTACTTTATCTATTAATGCTGCAACAAGGGCTTTAAGCTCGTCTTTATTAATATAGTGGTAGTTTGCACTATTAAGTTTGTCATTCAGATTGCGTATTGTTTCATAAAGATAGCTAGTTCTATTTTGAGCTTCTTTATGTGCGTATACCTTCTCAAAATCATTGATTGCACTAATTAAGCTTACTGTTGCAAAAGGATTATTCACTGATGTTTCTTCAAGCTTATTTTCTTCGTATTTGCTATTAAGCTCTTTGTACAAATCTCCAAGTATTTCTATAATAAATTCGTTTCTAGATGCAATGTCTTCTTCATTTTGACTTGCATAAGACACATAATTCTCGAATGTACTTGTGAATGCATCGTTCTTGTATCCTTCGATTACAGCAATTACTTCAGAGTGACGAGTAGCATATCCATCAAGTTCTGCCTTCAGTTTATTGTAAACTTCCTGGTTGACCTTGTAGATTTCCTGTGCCTTGACAATGTTTTCAGACAATTCTGCAACATCTGCTTTGAGGAGAGTAATCTCATTTAATAATTTGTCTTTATAGAATATCACGTTGTGCTCAGCATAGTAGCCACTAAGTTTCGCTGTGACAGTGTTCATGTTTGCAAGCAACGTTTCCATAGTTTCTGCAAACATAGTCTGTACGTTGATATGGCATGCTGCAAGTGCTTCTACTTGTGCATCATATGAAGTTTTGAGCTCATTCCAAGCCATTGCAACCTCGTTGTATGCATTAGCTTCAGAATTGCTGTCTGATATTGTATTCAATGCATACTGAATATCAGCTATGGCCTTCTCCATAGCAATGAATTCTGCCTGAAGAGCCAAGTCTTTTCCTTCTACACCGATTACAGTCTCAGCCTTTTCTGCTATTTCTTTCTCAAGTTCAACTATCTGAGCATCATATGCAACTACAGTACTTTCTGCTTCTGTGCCGGCAACCTTTGCAAGTACTTCATTATAGAGCTTGCGCAGATTGTCGATTTCTGTTACAAGACCATCGCGCTCAGCTATATTTGCACTGTTGTAGAGGTATGCCTTGATTTCTCCGAGAATAGCAGCACACTCTGACTTTACGCGATTTGAATATGCTTTGTCATTCTGTTCCAGCAAACCTATATTACCATAGTTGAAGTCGTATGTTACATCTGCAGTCTTGTTGTTAATGAGACTCTGCCATGTTGCAACATTGCTTTCAATGTCTTTGTTTACAAAGTAGTATGCATCAGCATATTCTTTTGCAGCAACGAGTGAATCCTGCAGGTCTTCAATGTACTTGATACTTGTTGCATAGCCGGTCTTATTTGCTTCATTGCTTTCAAACTGACTTTTTGCATTATCATGTATTGACTTCAGTCTTGCAACCAAATTAGACAGCTCAACAGAGTATGTTGTATATGCTTCATAGTAGTTTGCTCCACCAGAGACATAAGTGTTGAAGTTGTTCTTTATAGCCTCATATCCTGTTGTTTCGTTGTTGAGGGTATTTGTATAATTTGTTCTGTCATTTTCAATGCCTTCAAACTGATATTTATTCAGATCTTCTGTCCATTTTGCATTGTTAGAATCAAACTCACTGCATTCTGCATTCCATTGTTTGTAAGATGCATTGTACAGATCTTTGTCAAGCATGCTTGGAATTTGATTAGATTCTGTAGAGAATCCATCAATCTTTATAGGAAGCTCGTTGTGGTTGATATATTTCTTCCAATTAGCAATAACATCTTCAACATCTTTGAATGCATCCTTTTGGATGTCTTCGTTGTAATTTGCAATCTGGCTCTTTTTCTGATTAAGCAGGCTGTTTGCACTTGTTATGTAGTTATTAAGTATTGTGTTTGTTTCTCTACTGACTTTATTTGATATAGCATCAAGACATCCATCAATATCACTAGCATATTGCTGTGCAGTTGTTACAAACTCTGAGTTATCGAACACAACTCTTGATGGTGTGCTGATATATTCAGCTCTTGCTTCATTCTTGAGAGCTAGTAACTTTGCAGAGTATGCATATATAGCTTCGCTCTGTTTGTTGAGCTCTTCTTCAATTCTTTCTTTAATGTATGAATCTTGAATGTTGTTGTACTGATTGATTACAGATACAGCATTGTTGTATACAGCAACAGTCTTTTCGAGCTCAGCTGTAAACTCATCGTATGCTGCTGCATTATCAGCTGCAATGATTTCATCGTACTGACCGTCTCTGTCGTCAAGAATGTTCTGTATGTTCTTCTGAATTTCTGTCAATGCATCTTCTACTGCAGCTGCATTGCTTTCAGAAGTACCATTCTTATGGTAGGTTGTGATATTGTTGCTGTATTCTGTTATTGTCAGCTGTATGTCTGCAAGCAGATTGAGCCATACTGTCTTCTTGGAAGATTCATCCTCATTTGAAATAAGTGCATAAGCATCGTTCCAAACAGTCTGCGTCTTTGTGAGGCTGTCTGTCTGTTCTTTAAATGCCTTCTCGTTAGCTGCACATGCAACCGGTACAGCCTCTACAGCAGCCTTGAGATCTGTAATCTGTTTTTCAACAGCTTTGATCTGATCTTCTGTATAGCTTGTATACTTTCTGTCTTTGTAGTTCTTTGTTATAGAACTTGCAAGATTGTTCAGCTGAGCAGTATAGCTTCCGTTGCCTACCTTAAGAAGATTGTAGTAATGGGCGTATGCTTCATTGCTGCTTCCTATAGCAGTATTGATATCATTTACAGCTTTGTCTATTGCTGCACTGATACCTGTATCTGATAACTTCTTGTTTATTCTTGTGTATACGTTGAAGTTTGTAGTAGAGTTCTGTGCTTCAGTACGCAGGCTGTTGATTTCAGTCAGAATTGTGCTAAGTTCATTGATATAAGTGTCTTTGTCCTTATCAAGAGTTTCAGCTTCGCGTGCATCTGTGATTTTGCCAATGACAGTATCAATCTTCTTTTGAACATTTCCAACTTTGGTGCTGAACTCGGAATCTCTGCTTGAGTCTTCATTCAAATCTTCAACGCTCTTCACATCAGTTCCGTTGCCGTACAACTGTTTGTTGAGTTCTGCCAGCTTTTTGTCAGTCTCAGCTTTTGCTTTATCATTAGCCTTAACTCTGCTAATTGCTTCCTCTACTTTTCCGCGCAGTGATGTAATTGCATTCTCAATAGAGAGCAATTCTTTTGTAGCTTCTCCTACATATGCTGTGTAAGCAGCATACTTGTCTGATTCTCCCTTGCTGTATTCGTCATTTTCTGTTTTTGACAATACGGACACAGCTGTACTGATCTGTTTTTTAATTGTTACGAATCCTTCTGTTGGTGCATTGAAGTAGATACCCAAAGTAGTTCCATTGTACTTGGATTCGTCAGACAAATCAGTAAGACTGTTGGTTATTACGTCTATACGTTCAACAATCTGAGTGTGCAACTTCTGAGCTGATACGCTTGTTACATTGTCATTGTAGAACTGTTCGTCAGTTGCATAGCTGTCGCTTAATGTGACAATTTCATCTAAAACTTCATATCGCATTGAAAGATTAGACATTGCTTTAACATGTTCATCCTCTTTGAGGGCGAGTGCAGAGTTGAGGTCGCTGTTAGCCTTGTTGATCAACGCATCGTATTCCTTAATCTTGCTTCCGTAGGTGGTATTCTTGTCTGATGTTGCACCATTTACCCATACAAGTGTGTTTTTGACTGTGCTTTTAAGTGTTGCCAATGCATCTTCTATTACTTTCTTGTTGCTGACAAACGAATCGTAATGAATGCATGAATTTCCTGCTTGTATTGCGTAATTATGTATATCTATAGGTACTATAGATGTGATACTGTCAGATTTTAGATTTTTGTAATCTACAGCTTTGTTTTCTGCATATGCTTTGGCAAGATCTGCAGTGAAATTGTCAATCAATGACTGGAATTTCTGCTCTGTTTCTGTATATCTTCCGCTTGCTGTATATTTGCCGTCTTCAGACTTGATCTTTGCTACTTCTGATTTTGCATCATCCAAAGTCTTTTGGAGTGTTTTAAGCCATTCTGCAACTTCATTGTTGGCCTTGTAGTTGTCAATGACAGATCCAGCTTCACTTTCCAATGCATTGATCTTATTTGTTATTGCTGTAAGGCTGTTGTTCAATGTGTTTGCATTGAAGTCAACAATTGTATGAGCAGAATTTGCCTTTTCTATTTCGTTTCTCAGGTCTGCAATCTGTTCGTCTATAGCCTTGATGTCGTCAGCAAATTTGTCTGCAATAATGCTCTTGTATCCTTCATATGATTTTACAGCAGCATCTACAGCAGCTTTAGCATCTTTATATGCCTGTCTGCATTCTTCTGCCTTTGTTATGTATTCAGGAATGCTGTTGATTGTAGTGTTTGCTTCTGCAATTAAGGCAGTATTAGCATCTTGGGTCTCTGCCGCATTGTCGTGAGAATCCTTTGTTCCATTATTTTTTTCAGCTTCAGAAATCTTTGCAAATGCTTGTGCAAGCTTTTCCTGTGCTTCTGTGCGCCAGTCAGCATAAGTCTCGTCAGACAGATTCTCAATTATTGACTGCAGATTTGTTGTGTAGGCTTCTTTTGCATTTGCAATAATAGGTGAAACTGCAACGTATGCTGCGTCATCTGCATCTGCTTTTGCAAGACCATCATTTACAGCTTTAAGTCTAGATGCTGTTTCAGTTTTGAAATCCTCAATTACAGACGGAGTGAATTCAATGCCTGCAGTCTGGTTGTTATATGCTTCTTCTGCATCAGCCTTGAATGCTTCGATATCTGATTTTATTGCTTCAAACTCGCTCTTGAATTTGTTTATGGCATATTCAGAGTGGTTATCTGTGTTAAATTTAGCGTTATCCTCGTTCCAGCTTCCAATGAGTTCTGTATAAGCTGTTGTTGCAGCTTCGTAAGCACCATTGTTATTTACTGCACCTTCAACCTTTTCATTGAGGGCGTCAATTTCAGGTTTGATTGTACAGTTTTCTATACCTTTCCACAGCTCATACTTTTTATATACATCATAAGCTGTATGGCTATTGTTGTCGTCTACCAATTCGTTGATTTTTGCCTGTATGGCAGAACCTTCTTGGATGAGTGCCTGACCATTTGGCGCGTATATGTCTATTCTGTTGGTTACTTCACTAAGCATCTGAGTCAGCTCGTTTTTAGCATTATTGAAGTTATAAACCAACTCAAGTTTCAAGCCTTCAACTGTATATTTCAAACCATCTGTACTTTCAATTTTTACAGCTACTTCGGCTTCTTCTTTCAGCTCGAAATCATTTGCATTTGTAACGGCAGCACCGTTGACTGTAACAGTAAGCTTTACATTTGTTGTAGTGCCTTGTCCTGCAACAAATGTATATTTACCAGGTAAAAGTTTACCTATGGTCTGAGAAACCGGTGCTCCTGATGTAGATACAAGTACACCATTTTCCAAAGTAAAACCTTCTGTCGCATCAGTCCAGTCGCTGACTTGGTCATTCTTGATCTGATTCGACAAGTCTGCATCGGCATACGCTACCATTGAAGCGGATGACGCAGCAATAAGAGAAAACAGTACATTCTTTCTCATACTAATGTCTTTTTTAATTAATAGGTTATGTTTGCTAAATTCTTTTTAATTACCCCAACCATCGCACTATCAAAAATACAATAATCAGGCACTTATTTTGAGTATATTACAGACTGTCATCCCTTGAACATATAACATAGTTATATTTTTCTTAAGGAAACAGACGTAGTTTCTAGGAACGAAATTAAAAACAAATAATATGTCTTCATTTGTATTAATTTGTGTTTTTCGTGAATCACTGGATTCTTTTCGTGAATGGTTTGATGGATTTATGGGCTTATGTTTATGGTATTGATATGTTTGAAATTCAAAAAATCATGGGCTCTTATTGGATAATCTCTATCTTATTATGTATTTGTGCATTTTGCATGTGATTGTTCCAGAGCAAATATACCATAGGCTTGTCACGACATTTTGCCTGGTACATTTGCTGTGGAATAAAATTGTACTTAATTAGGGATATTCAGTAAATAGAATAAAATTAGCCAACTAATTCATACACAAA
>ENA-OPCT01001118-OPCT01001118.1-human-gut-metagenome-genome-assembly--contig:-NODE-1118-length-11894-cov-3.040375_pt1 | contig 11894 bp, 8 predicted proteins | sample MGYA00241572_ERZ501495 | MGnify/ENA primary metagenome ERZ501495 (study PRJEB25962, sample SAMEA2042580) | human gut metagenome | biome: human gut; feature: human-associated habitat; material: faeces... | reverse complement strand
TCATCAATAAAGAGAACAACATGGGAGGTTTTTTCGGAACAGTCTCGAAAACTAGTTGCGTGACTGATTTATTCTATGGCACAGATTATAACTCACATCTGGGTACCAAGCGAGGAGGACTCGCAACATACAGTGAGGAAAAAGGTTTTATACGCTCCATTCACAATTTGGAAAGTACTTATTTCCGAACCAAGTTTGAACCTGATTTACCTAAGTTCAGCGGGCATGCCGGAATCGGAATTATCAGCGATACCGATGCCCAGCCGATTGTTATCAATTCGCATCTGGGGCGTTTCGCTATTGTGACCGTTGCCAAAATTGCCAATATTGAAGAAATTGAAGCGGAATTGCTTGCTAAAAACATGCATTTTGCCGAGATGAGTTCCGGAAAAACGAATCAGACGGAATTGATAGCCTTGTTAATCATTCAGGGGCGTACGTTCGAGGAAGGTATTGAGAATGTATATAACATGGTGAAAGGCTCTTGCTCTATGTTGATATTGACTGAGGACGGTATTATTGCAGCTCGTGACAAATGGGGGCGGACACCAATTATTATCGGGAAGAAAGAAGGAGCGTATGCGGTTACGAGTGAATCGAGCAGCCTTCCTAATCTTGAATTTGAAGTGGAACGTTTTGTCGGACCCGGAGAGATTCTGCGGATTTATGCCGACCGTGTGGAGCAACTCCGCAAACCGAACGAGGGGATGCAGATTTGCTCTTTTTTGTGGGTATATTACGGTTTCCCCGTGTCGTGTTATGAGAATAAAAATGTGGAAGAGGTGCGTTTTGCCTGTGGTTTTAAAATGGGCCAGAAAGATGATTCGGAAGTAGATTGCGCTTGCGGCATTCCCGATTCGGGAGTGGGCATGGCTTTGGGGTATGCCGAGGGAAAAGGTGTTCCTTATCATCGCGCTATTACCAAATATACGCCTACCTGGCCTCGTAGTTTTACTCCGGGCAATCAATCCATGCGTTCGTTGGTGGCTAAAATGAAACTGATTCCCAATCGTGCCATGTTGCAGGACAAACGCATCTTGTTCTGTGACGATTCCATCGTACGTGGTACTCAGTTGCGCGATAATGTGAAAATTCTTTATGATTACGGTGCAAAAGAAGTACATATGCGTATTGCTTGTCCGCCGTTGATCTACGCTTGTCCGTTTATCGGCTTCACGGCCTCGAAAGGCGATTTGGAGTTGATTACACGCCGAATGATTCAGGAACTGGAAGGAGACCATACGAAGAATCTGGACAAATATGCGACTACCGATTCTCCCGAATACAACAGGATGGTGGAGATGATTCGTGAGCGTTTTGGTCTGACTTCTTTGAAATTTAATTCGGTAGAGACGCTGATAGAAGCTATCGGTTTGCCCAAATGCAAGGTGTGTACACACTGCTTCGATGGCAGTAGCCATTTTTAAAAAGGAAGGAACTCATTAATTATAGAAAGATTATGAATTTAGTAGAACGTTTTTTAAAGTATGTAAGTTTCGACACGCAATCATGCGAAGAGTCTGAAACTACTCCCAGCACTCCCAAGCAATTGGTGTTTGCTAAGTATTTAAAGGAAGAGTTGGAAACGTTGGGTTTGCAGGAAGTTCTTCTCGATGAGAACGGCTACTTATATGCTACCTTGCCCGCTAATACTGATAAGAAAGTACCTACGATAGGATTTATTGCCCATATGGATACAAGTCCTGATATGAGCGGTGAAAACGTAAGTCCGCGTATTGTGGAGAATTATGACGGTGGCGATATTATTCTTAGTGAAGCCGATAAGATAATTCTTTCTCCCAAGCAATTTCCCGAATTGTTGGATCATAAAGGAGAAGATTTAATTGTAACTGACGGTCATACCCTTTTGGGTGCCGACGATAAAGCCGGAATAGCAGAAATCGTATCGGCGATGGTTTATTTAATGGAACATCCGGAAATAGAACATGGAAAGATTCGTTTGGGCTTTACTCCGGATGAAGAGATCGGTCGCGGAGCTGATAAGTTTAATGTAGAACTTTTTGGTTGTGATTGGGCTTATACGATGGACGGTGGTGAAGTGGGCGAGTTGGAGTTTGAAAACTTTAACGCCGCGGCTGCTAAAATTACTTTTAAAGGCCGGAATGTGCATCCTGGTTATTCTAAAAATAAGATGATAAATTCCATGTTGGTGGCAAACGAATTTATCGGCTTGCTACCTGCTAATGAGACGCCTGCCCATACAGAGGGATATGAAGGCTTTTACCATTTGGTGGGTATGCAAGGTGATGTGGAATTGTCTGTTTTATCCTATATTATCCGCGATCATGACCGGGCTAAGTTTGAAGCGCGCAAGGCAGAGATGGAAAAGCAAACGGCTGTTATTAACTCTCGTTACGGAGAAGGCACTGCTACATTGGAGCTTCGTGATCAGTATTACAATATGCGTGAGAAGATAGAACCGGTAATGCATATCATCGATCTGGCATTCAAGGCGATGGAAGAAGTAGGAGTGAAGCCTGCAGTGAAGGCTATTCGTGGTGGAACGGACGGAGCGCGTCTGTCTTTCGAGGGATTGCCTTGTCCGAATATTTTTGCCGGAGGTATTAACTTCCACGGACGTTATGAATTCTTGCCTATTCCCTCATTGGAAAAAGCATGCCGGGTAGTATCGAAGATTGTCGAGTTGAGTGCCCGTTAATTATTTTTTCTCACAGATTGCATAGGGAGCGTAAAACATTCAGAATTCGTGCAACTTATGTAATCTGTGATGCGTTTATATATAAATACAACTTATAATAAAGCAAGATGTCTGAATTGTCTCCGTTGATAAGTGATTTGGCACTTATTCTGATTAGTGCGGGCATTATCACTTTGATTTTTAAGCGGCTGAAACAACCCTTGGTATTGGGCTATATTGTAGCGGGCTTTCTGGCAAGTCCGCATATGCCTTATACCCCTTCTATCGGCGATTTGATAGATGTAAAGACATGGGCGGATATCGGGGTGATATTCCTTCTTTTTGCCTTAGGACTGGAATTCAGTTTCAAGAAACTGATGAAAGTAGGCGGAACGGCTGTGATCGCAGCTTGTACCATTATCCTTTGTATGATTGTTATCGGAATGTTCGTGGGCATGTCGTTCGGCTGGAAACCTATGGATTGTATTTATCTGGGTGGTATGTTGGCAATGTCGTCCACTACTATTATATATAAAGCTTTCGATGATATGGGATTGCGTCAGCAGCGTTTTGCCGGTTTGGTGCTAAGCGTACTGATTCTGGAAGATATTTTGGCCATCGTGCTGATGGTTATGCTTTCTACCTTGGCCGTCAGTCGGAATTTCGAAGGAATGGAGATGATAGGAAGTATCGGTAAATTGGTATTCTTCCTTGTTCTGTGGTTTGTTGTAGGCATATATATAATTCCCACCTTTTTAAAAAAAGCCCGGAAGTGGATGGGGAATGAGACCCTATTGATTGTGGCGTTAGGCATGTGTTTCGGCATGGTGGTGCTTGCGGCCAAAACGGGTTTCTCTGCAGCGTTCGGAGCGTTTATTATGGGTTCCATTCTTGCCGAGACGGTTGAGGCGGAGGCTATTGAGAAATTAGTGGCACCGGTGAAAGACCTGTTCGGAGCTATCTTTTTTGTATCGGTGGGAATGATGGTCGATCCGTCCATGATTGTGGAATATAAAATACCTATCATAGCCATTACGCTTGCTATTTTGTTGGGCCAGACTATTTTCGGTACGGGCGGTTTTATATTGGCAGGACAACCTTTGAAAGTTGCCATGCAGTGCGGTTTCAGTTTGACCCAGATCGGAGAATTCGCCTTTATTATAGCTTCATTGGGAGTCAGTTTGGGGGTGACTAGTGAGTTCCTTTATCCGATTGTAGTGGCTGTTTCCGTCATTACCACATTTCTTACTCCTTATATGATCCGTCTGTCGACTCCGGCTTATGGATTTCTTCATAAGAACCTTCCTTCCCGATGGCTAAATTTGCTGGATCATTATGCTGCCCGTTCGCAGACAACAGTCAATCAGGAAAACTATTGGCGTAAATTCCTGTTTGCAGTGGTGCGAATCGTGTTGGTGTATGTTATCTTGACGATTGCCGTCATTGCCATTTGTTTTAATTTTATTACTCCGATGGTTCATACGATATTGCCTGATACTTGGGGCAGTTGGGTGAGTGCTACTATAACGGTACTGGCTATTTCGCCTTTTTTACGAGCTATCATGATGAAGAAGAACCATTCGATGGAGTTCCAGACTTTGTGGAAGGACAACCGTTTCAACCGGGCGCCGTTGGTATCTATGGTTATGTTGCGTATGGTGATTGCTATTATGTTTGTGGTATACGTTATTTCCCATTTCTTCCGTGCTTCCTCGGCCATATTGACGGGAGTAGCCATTGTGCTGGTATTGTTAATGGTCTATTCGCGTCGTTTAAAGAAACAATCGATCTTTATGGAACGGACTTTCATACAGAATCTTCGCGTGCGCGATATGCGCGCTGAGTTCGAAGGAAAGAAAGCTCCCGAATATGCCGGTCATCTTCTGTCACGTGATATTCACTTGTCCGATTTTGATATTCCCGCCAACTCTTTATGGGCTGGTTTTACACTTCGTGAACTCGATTTCGGTAAGAAGTATGGTGTACATGTAGCGTCCATATTACGCGGACAGGACCGTATTAATATTCCCGGAGGTGACACCCGTTTGTTTCCTAATGATAAGATTCAGGTAATCGGCACCGATGAACAGTTATCCGTTTTTGCCCAGGCCGGTGAGCAGGTGGCCCATGTAACGGAAGATGATGATTTGGAGAAACGTGAAATGAGTTTGAAGCAATTGGTAGTGGATGCCGGTTCATCCTTTTTGGGTAAAAGCATTCGTGAAAGTGGCATACGCAACCATTATAAATGTCTGGTTGTGGGTGTGGAAAAACCGGACGGATCCTTGTTTACTCCCAATGTTGACGATCCGTTGAAAGAAGGCGATGTGGTTTGGGTGGTAGGTGAAAAAGAAAATGTTTATAGTCTTTTAGGAGAAAAATTATCCAATAAGAGGGCTGTTTCAGAATAATTTGTTATGTTTACATCATTAATTACTAATATATAATATTTATACTATGAAAAGTGATCCAAAAGAATGTCTCTATTGCCAAAATAACGAGACTTTGCACAATCTGATGATTGAATTTGCCCAATTAAGTGTTTCACGCGTGTTTTTATTTAAAGAACAGACTTATAGAGGCCGTTGTTTGGTGGCTTATAACGGTCATGTGAATGATCTTTTTGAGTTGAGCGATGAAGAACGCAATGCTTTTATGGCAGATGTAACACGTGTAACCCGAGCTATGGACAAGGCCTTTCATCCGGAGAAAATCAATTACGGCGCATATAGCGACAAACTTTCCCATCTGCATTTCCATTTGGCTCCCAAATATGTAGACGGTCCCGATTACGGAGGTACTTTCCAGATGAATCCGGGTAAAGTGTATTTGACGGATGCCGAATATCAGGAGTTGATAGACGCGGTAAAAGCTAATCTCTAATTGGTATAAGATATGAAAAAGAGCAGATATTGTGGCGTAGTAGTCCCGATGGTAACACCGGTGACGGCTACGGGCGCTCTGGATGTGAAGGCGGTAGAGCGCATTATCGAAAGTTTTGCAAAGAGTGGCGTGGCTCCTTTATTAATGGGAACCACCGGCGAAGGCAATTCCGTATCGGCAGAAGATGGTTTACTGATGGTACAGACGGCAGTGAAAGCTGCGCGAGGAAGGATTTTGATTTATGCAGGTCTGACGGGTACATGTGTATCGGAACAGATAAAGGCGGCGGAGGCTTATACGGCAGCCGGAGCGGATGTGATAGTTTCTACTCTTCCGAGTTATTATGCCCTGACGGACGAACAAATGTACAACTATTACAAGACATTGGCCGACAGCATAAAAGGTCCGTTGATGCTTTATAATATCAAAGCGACCACCCACATGACGATTCCGGTAGACGTGGTACGTCGTTTGAGCGAACATCCCAATATTGTAGGTCTGAAGGATTCCGAACGCGATTTGGAAAGAATGGATGCCTGTATCGCTATTTCCCGCGAGAGGGAAGATTTTGCCTATTTCTGCGGTTGGGCTGCGCAGTCGGCACACAGTTTGGAGTTGGGTGCTGATGGTATTGTTCCCAGTACGGGTAACTTTGTACCGAAGATGTTTCAAGATCTGTATGAAGCTGTTGAAAAAGGCGATATGGAAACAGCCAATCGTTTGCAGGACGAGACCAATGCTATTGCCAAGATTTATCAGGAAGGACGTACGTTGGGCGAATCGTTGACCGCTTTGAAAGTGATGATGCAGACCGATGGTTTGTGCGAACCGTATATGTTGGCTCCTCTCACCCGTTTGCCGGAGGAGGTGGAAGCCGGGATTGCAGCCCGTGCGCGCATGGTAAACCATTAAACATGTCCTTTAAAACCTTTATATTCTAATACTTACTATTGAAAACATATTTAATATGCATGAACCTATAATTCATTGGATTGATTATGTAATTGTTATACTTTCCGTTGTGTTGGCAGTAGGTATGGGCGTTTATTTTGCCCGTCGCCAGAAAAATACGGAAGCCTATTTTGCCGGAGGTGGAAATATACCGGCTTGGGCGGTGGGAATGTCTATTTTCGCCACGCTTATCAGTAGTGTCACTTTTCTGGCTTATCCGGGAGCCGCGTATGCTTCTAACTGGATATTGCTGGTACAAGGATTGATGGTGCCGATAGTGCTGGTGGCTATGATCGGAGTGATCGTTCCTTTATTCCGCAAAGTTATCAAACTAAGTACGTATGAGTATTTCGAACGCCGTTTCGGTTTCTTTGCCCGTTTATATAGTTCATTGGCCTTTATGTTGGGGCATTTCTCTAAAATGGGTACAGTGTTCTTTCTAGTTAGTTTGGCATTGTCGGAGTTTCTGAGCTTCGATATTTATATGATTATTCTGATATTGGGTATTGCCATTATATTGCTGACGTTGCTCGGAGGTATGGAAGCCATTATCTGGATGGATGTGATTCAAGGTTTTATGCTGATCGGAGGTGGTCTGATATGCTTGGGCCTGTTGTTGTTCCTTCCGGAAGGAGGCCCTTCTACAGTATTCTCCGTGGCAAAACAGTTTGATAAGATCAGTTTCGGCCCTTATGATTGGGATTTGACACAGCTTACTTTTGTAGTAATGGCTTTAAACGGTATTTTCTATGCTATTCAGAAATATGGAACGGACCAGACTATCGTGCAACGGTATTTGGCGGCCAAAGATGACAAGAGCGCTAAAAAGGCGGCGTATATCGGCGTGTTTATGAGTGTTCCGGTGTGGACGTTATTTATGTTTATCGGAACCGGATTGTTTGTCTTTTATCAGGTGTCGGGAAATCCACTCCCGGATGGTATTAAGGCGGATGCCGTATTTCCGTTCTTTATCGGAACCCAGTTGCCGGTAGGAGTAACCGGGCTGATTATTGCGGCTTTGGCGGCAGCGGCTATATCGAGTCTCGACTCGGATATGAACTGTCTGGCAGCTATTGCCGTTCAGGATTACTACGTTCGTTTTAAACCGAAAAGTACGGATAAGCAACAGTTACGTTTCGGACGTTTGATTGTAGTGCTATCGGGTGTTGCATCGGTAGGTATTGCCATGCTTTATGTGGTATGGGGAGGAGAAGGAGTGCTTGGTGCTGTCTTTGGACTATACGCTATATTCTCGGCCGGTATTGTCGGGCTTTTCCTTTTAGGATTGCTCAGCCGGCGTGCCAATAAGCAAGGATTATATGTCGGTATTGCAGCAGCTATATTCTTTACAGCCTATGCCATGTTGACTTCTACGAAGTTTGATTTTGGAAACGGCAAGCAATTATTATTAGATTTAGGTTCGTGGAACTTTACCCATCACAAATACATGTTGGGTGTTTACAGTCATATTATTGTATTTGTAGTCGGTTACTTTGCCAGCTTCTTCTTTAAAGCTCCGCTAGCCGACAAAGAACTTACTATTTACGGATATTTGGAAAAGAAAAATAAAAAAGAAAAGAAATGAAAGCGATAACACTTATGCAGCCTCAGAAAATTGTTTTCGGTACAGGTTGCACCGCACAGTTTTGTGAAGAGTATCTGAAAATGGGATTCAAGCGCTTGTTTATCCTTACGGCTCCTCCCATCGTGCCGCTTATCCGCCCGATGGTGGATAAACTCACTGCCGAGGGTGTAAACATTGAAATCTTCGACCATATATTGGCAGAACCTTCCGTGACGGATTTTAAGAATATTCTTGAAGTGGCTCGTCATTTTAAAGCCGATAGCGTGATTGGTGTAGGCGGCGGTAGTGTGTTGGATGTGACCAAATTAGTAGCAGCGTTGATTGACAGCGACCAACAGGTGGAAGACTTGTTCGGTACGGGCTTTGTAAAGAAACGCGGATGTTGGTTTGCCTGCATGCCAACTACGGCCGGTACGGGTAGTGAAGTTTCTCCGAACGCTATTTTACTGGATGAACGGGATAAGTTGAAAAAAGGAATTGTGAGTCCTTATCTGATAGCGGATGTGGCTTATGTGGACCCACAACTCACGGTAACCGTTCCTCCTAAGGGAACGGCGGAAACCGGAATGGACGCTTTGACACACTGCATTGAAGCCTATACGAATAAGTTTGCCCATCCGGCGGTGGATATGTATGCATTGATGGGTATTAAGCTTATTGCGGAGAATCTGTTGCGTGCGGTAAAAGACGGACAGGATATCGAAGCACGTGAAGCCCTCTTGCTAGGTAGTTTATATGGAGGTTTGTGTCTGGGACCGGTGAATACGGCAGCAGTACATGCGCTTTCTTATCCGTTGGGCGGAGAGTTCCATATTTCCCACGGTCTGTCAAACGCTATATTGTTGCCCTCGGTGATGAAATTTAACCGTAGCGCGAATTTAGAGAAGTATGCTCAAGTAGCGCTCGCTTGCGGTGCGGCGAAAGGGGTAAACGATGACGAGACCGCTCAAAACGGCGTGGACTTCGTTACACAGCTTTCGAAAGATTGCGGAATACCGACCAAGTTAAGTGAAATTGGCATACCTCACGATGCGGTAGACCATATGGCGAAAGCGGCTATGGAAGTGCAGCGCTTGTTGAAGAACAATCCGCGTACGGTAACCGAAGCGGATGCCAAAGAGATTTACGAAAGTCTTTATTAATTAAAAACTGAAAGGTGAAAGTGGAATATTTCCCTAACGGAGAGTATTCTTTTTCATCTTTCATTTTTCACTTTCAATTAAATATAAAATGAATCTTCCTATATTAGCAATAACAATGGGCGATCCTGCCGGTATCGGACCGGAAATCGTAGTGCGCGCCCTGAATCATAAAGAGACATATGCTCAATGCCGTCCGTTGGTAACCGGCGATGCAGCAGTGATGGAACAGGCTGTAAAGGTGTTGGGACTCCCTTTAACCGTACATGCTATAGATAAGGTGGCGGATGCTAAGTTTGAATATGGTTACATCGATGTATTCGACCTGAAGTGTGTAGATATGAATACTTTCGAATACGGTAAGGTATCGGCGCAATGCGGAAACGCTGCATTTGTTTCCATTAAGAAAGCGATAGAGCTGGCTATGGCCGATGAAGTAGATGGTACGGTGACGGCTCCTTTGAATAAGGAAGCCTTGAATCTGGCCGGACATCATTTTGACGGTCATACTGAAATTTATGCCACTTTTACCAATACAAAGAAATATGCCATGTTGTTGGCTGATGAATTTTTACGTGTCATTCATGTTTCCACACACGTATCGTTACGCGAAGCATGCGACCGGGTGAAAAAGGATCGTATCATTGAGGTAACGGAATTAATCAACGATGCTTGCGTACAGTTCGGCATAGAACATCCTCGTATCGGCATTGCAGGTTTAAATCCCCATTCCAGCGATAACGGCTTGTTTGGCTGGGAAGAGCAGAAAGAAATTATTCCCGCCGTGAATGAACTGAAGGATAGAGGTTTCAATGTGGTGGGACCTGTGCCGCCTGATACGTTATTTGCGAAAGCGAAGTGCGGACAGTTTGACGGTTGTGTAGCTATGTATCATGACCAGGGACATATTCCGTTTAAAGTGGTAGGTTTTAACTGGAACAAAGAAACCGGTAAGATGGATAGCGTGAAAGGGGTGAACATTACGCTTGGCTTGCCTATTATCCGTGTATCGGTAGATCATGGAACAGCTTTCGATGTGGCGGGCAAAGGTGTAGCGAGCGAGGACGCTATGATGCTTTCTATCGATTATGCTACCCGTATGGCAATTAGCCGTATGAATAACAGAAATAAACAGTAAATCCGCTTCAACATGATTGCAGTGATTGCAGATGATATAACCGGTGCCGCCGAAATGGCCGGCATCGGTTTTCGTTATGGTCTTCGTACCAGTCTCGTAACAGAGGTTAGTGAAGCCTTACCCGATTGCGATATATTGGTTGTTGCTACCGATACCCGTTCTATGGCTGAAGAAGAAGCCGTAGCAGAGACTCGTCGTGTTGTGCGTCGGCTATGGGATGCCGGTGTGCGTAAATTTTTCAAGAAAACTGATTCGGCATTGCGTGGACACGTTGTGCCCGAACTTATTGTCTTATTGGAAGAACTACCTTATACCCGTGTAGTTTATTTGCCGCAGAATCCCTCTAAAGGACGCGTTATAAAAGAGGGTGTATATTATATAAACGGTAAACCGCTTCATGAAACCTCATTCGCGTTCGATCCGGAGTTTCCCGCAACTACCTCCGTTGTTACGGAACGTTTGCCCGGCATACAAAGGTTAGAGGGAACCATTCTTTTTTCCGATTTTAAACCGAAGAATGGGGAATTACCTATTTATGTGGCCGATGCTTTTAGTGAATCGGAAATCTCGCTTCATCTTTCCGAGTGGATTCATCCGGAGGTGTTGTTTGCCGGAGCGGCAGATCTATTTACAAGCTATATAAAGTTGGGTAGCCTCCGTCAAGATTCCGATGACTTTTCCTTGTCTGCACCTTTCAAGGGGTTGCAGTCGGAACGTGCTTTGATCGTTTGCGGCAGCACACAAAGCAAATCGCTTTCCGAAGAAACATATATCAAGAAACATGCTATTCCTGTAGTGCAAATGCCTGAGGACGTTTTTGAAGGAATTGCACCGGCCCTGCAATGGAGTGAGCAGTTGAAGACTGTGTACCAATATTCCCATTCGATGGTTCTTACTATCGGGTATCCATCGAAAGGTGGAAAAGACTTCGCCCTTCGTTTACGGACGACTTTATCGGAGGTGGTGGCTGCGTTGGTGGCAGAATCCTGTCCTGCAGAAGTGGTGATAGAAGGAGGGGCAACGGCTTTTGCTATTCTGAAAGCCTTAGGTTGGAAGAGTTTCCGTTTGACGGACGAAGTAGCTCCAGGGGTAGTGCGCATGCGACGGGAAGAGGTTTCTGATGTGTGTGTAACTTTGAAGCCGGGAAGTTATCCGTGGGGAGACTTGTTTTGTTGAAAGAAGGGTTTATCCGAAACGTTGAAAGGAAGCCGGTCTTAGAAGAGGAACGTGGGGTGATTTGCCATCGACTTGAATACAGTAAAAAAGAAAGCTGTACTCTTATCCGGAAACTGTTTTCAAAAATTGTTTTACTAGTGTATTCTTGGTTACCGACAATTTTCCCGACAAATAGGGATATGAGGCATCCGTCAAAGGCTTTCTGTTATCCGTGTAACTGAAGTAAAAAATAGAGGGTGTGTCAAGATGAAAAACGGTAGCCCGAAAAAATTATAATTTATAAGTGGTAAATATAAAAGGGCCATATCTTTAGGGACATTCAGGAAATACTATAAAATTAGCCAACTAATTCAAGCTCAAAGT
>ENA-OPCT01001110-OPCT01001110.1-human-gut-metagenome-genome-assembly--contig:-NODE-1110-length-11941-cov-2.896517_pt1 | contig 11941 bp, 10 predicted proteins | sample MGYA00241572_ERZ501495 | MGnify/ENA primary metagenome ERZ501495 (study PRJEB25962, sample SAMEA2042580) | human gut metagenome | biome: human gut; feature: human-associated habitat; material: faeces... | reverse complement strand
CGCTACCCTCAACCGGAGTATAATCGTATGCTTCGGCATTGATATATGCGGGACGGAAATTGTACATCTTCCCTTGTATAGCCTGAGCAGTGGTAGTTACCATTCTACCGGAGTTCCACAAATTACAGTTCGCAATGCGTACCTTTTCCCAAGTGGCCTCATCCAAACGGATCGTTGCTCCGCCACGTCCGCTATTATCAAAATTGCAGTTCTCTACTGTCAGTACTTGCGGGCCAATCAGGCGCATGACACTTCCACGTTCTTTGTTGCAACAGTCTACAAAGGTACAATGTCTGACAGTAATATAAGGACCTGCCGTACTTTCATCGCTTCCGCCACGATAAATATTAATAGGTAAACCCAACAGACGGTAGAAGGAGCAATTTTCAATCAACATATCATCGGCATTATAGCGGCCTATATCATCTTTCTCTGCTGCATAGTTGATAGCATCTCCCGACAAATCACGGAAAAGACAGTTGCGGATGGTAACGCTTTTGGCAAAAGTAGCCTTTGTTCCTTTGACTGCAAAGAATCCGCCTTCTCCAAAGTTTTGAAACTCGCAACCGTCTACTGTCAATGTATAAGGCTGAATCATATCAAAAGCTGTAGATATTCCCGCTTTAGCCAATGCTTTTCCCGGTTCTAATACGCCATCGAAAGCAATATTTTCAATTTTCAGTTCTCCACCATCAGCTATTGTCACCATATTATCCGGTTTGTCTCCATTAAAACGAATGAGCGGTTTATTACCCGGATCAGCGGCACGAATTGTCAACGGCTTATCGATGAGTATAGAACGTTGAATAGGATACGTACCTTTTGACAGAATAATGATACTGCCCGGTTCTAACGAATGAACGATTTCGGACAGATTCGTACCCGGAGATACATTGCATTCTTTATGAGCATTAGTTGTGGACTGTGCCACCTGATTTGTAAACCACGAAGCACCTTTATCCTTACGTATCACAGTATTATCAGGCAACTGAGGAACTTTCACTTTTTCCGTAATGAATCCCGGCGCCGAATAGTTCTTACTCAGTTGTACCTTATTACCTTTAAACTGGATACCCGATACATCGTCAACAGCTATATAAGGCTGAGCCAATTTCTTATTGATAATAATATTGTCTGTAAAAGCAACCTTTTCCGGTGCAAGGGTACGTTCCATATCTTTGCCTGTACCAAATTCTATATTTGTGCAATCAACAAATGTATTGCGGAACATTTCGACATCAACAACCTGACAATATCTGTTTGGCAACGAATTGGGTACTGCATCCATAACTCCTAAAGCCGAGAAAAAACGGGTACCCGCCAAACCGACTAACAGATTATCATAAATCCGATGTCCGGCATTAACTACACGGATACCGCCTGTATTACGACGTCCGTTGCCGATAAACAGATTGTTATTCACCGTATTACGATCGCCATGGCGCAAAGCAACTACTCCTTCACATTCCAACAAAGTATTGTTTCGGATGATGTTATCACTGGATTTGATAGAAATTACTTCCACTTCTCCGGAACAACGTTCGAACAGATTATTTTCAATGATTGTGTTTGAGGAGCTATAAGCCTGCTGAGAGGTTCCCACACGCATTGTTTCAGCTCCATTCGAACCATATACCGGCCTTTCTCCAAAGTAGTTGTGATCAATCAAATGATAATTCTCCAAGCAACGTTTGTCGTTGAGGATGACAATTAATGTCACCCCCAAATTTAATTTTCCTGTCAATGAACAATGATCTACTCTATTATGACGACCATAAAGCAATATATAGCTGTAAGCCTGGTCCCGGCGAGACGGATTGAATTTGTCTATCACACAATTCGTCAGACGACAGTGATTAGCCAGTTCTTGTCCGTTATCTCCATAGCCAACTCCTGTCCATTACGAAACTCTATTACAGAACCTTTAGGAGCATATCCATCTGTGAAATATAATCCGTCGACAGATATCCATTCTCCCGCTATTCGTAGAGTAGACCCACCTTCTATCTTTACCTTTCCCGGATTCAAAGCTTTTATGGAAATAGGAGACTTTTCAGTCCCTTTACCCATCCACTTCAACTGCATATCTTTATACTGACCATCTTTAATATAAATTTGATCACCCGGCTGTGCAGTTTTTAAGCAGGAAGCTACTTCAGGAAGTGTTACATCATATCTTTTCGCAAAAGAGAGTAACGGTAACCCAATGAGCAGGGAAGCTATAATCGCTTTATGTATATCTCGTATCATCATTTTAAATTATTGAACTTGAACTTTTGAGTAATCATAATCATGTTTCTGCCAGTACATATCAAATTCAATCGAACTGGACGAAGGTGCATTCGTGTTATTATACAACTTAAAGTCAACTGTTTTTATATGTAAAACCCCGATACGTTTTATATTATCAGCAACATTATCGACTGAGCCTTTTACATTATAATAGAATACAAGCAAAACAGCATCTACATTGGCAATCTTTTCTTCACCTACCTTAAATATATCCGGTGCCCAAACATCTGTATTAGGCGAGGCCTTCGCACCTGCAATACTAAAACCACGACAAGTTTTAGCTTCCACATCTATAGGAAAAGTAGTCTCATCAATCTTTGATAATGTACCATTCTTCACTTCATCAATCAGAGTTTTATAGCCTGATTTAGATGGGTCAAGCCATAAGAAAGTCAATGCTGGTGTACCATAACAATCTATTTTTCCTCCTGTCACTTGCGAACTGGAATTTGTTGTAGAATAGAAGTTTCTCAATTGTGTTTTTGAGTTTGCCGGACTATTAATCTGTAATTGCCCTGCAGAAGCTCCTGAGAAGAAAAAATAGGGGTTTACTGAATTATATTCGCTCTCTGAAACCGCCGGTTTATTATTAGCAGAACAAGTAGCAGCTTTATATTTCATAGAAACAGGATCTACTACAGTACTCCAATCACTATTTGCATAGACCAATCCCGTTTCTGGAGAGAAGAAAGAAGATAGCTGTCCCTCAATACGTCCCTGACCATATACTTTATTATTCTCCCAGAAATAAACGAAAGGCACTTTCACCACGAATGCATCCGTCAAGGTGCGCACTTCGCGTCCGTCAAAATAAGAAATTTTCAGTGCCTTCGTATTATTCCCATCTTCATAGTTCTCCGATGAAGGTACAACAAAATTCAATACAGTTTCAGTCTGCAACGGAATGGTACACTCAATATCACCTAACAGCACTTTATCAATCTTATTAAGATAAGTTCCCTCCAATACTACCACATCTCCTACATTAGCCGGTTCAAATACATTAGTTGTAACCTTCGGTTCATAACGTTTCACTGTCAACTGCGGTGCAGAAGAACTTGATGTCTCCACATTCTCCGTACCATTAAAGTATTTGAATGTCACCACAGCCCTGTCACTCTCCACATAAGGAACCTTCACTACTATCTCATTCTCATTTTGTGAGACGATCTCAGCCTCATTTCCAGCCGTACCTCCTTCGGCAGCAGTAAAGAGAACGGCACTTACCACGTTCATGTGACTACCAGAAAGCAACAAATTATTCCCCATTTCAACTTCCGAAGGTACTCCGGTCTGCGAAACAACAGGTGCCGGATATTCGAGAGTAAACTCTGCTTCTGATACACCCTCACCGATTGAGTTGGTCAATACAATTTTACCACTTCGTGCCTGATCCGTTACCTTTAGAGATAAACGCTGATTGGATACTTTCTGCAAAATAGTAACTTTTCCACCACCAATAGTAGCACTTACCACATCATCCAAATATTCTCCGGTAACAATCACTTCACTACCTATACTTCCACTCTCAGGCGAGAAAGAAAGAACCTCCGGTGAACTAATCGCCACATCTTTCATCGACGTAGAATCACAACCACACAAAAAGAATAAACAGGCAAATAATGCTGCCAAAGTCCATTTTCTATATTGTTTCATATTTGTAAGCATTTAAAAGATTAATAACCCGTATTCTGCGCTATCTCAGGATTAATGTCAATCACACTCACCGGAATAGGCAAAAATGTTTGCCAATCTTCTATATCATTCACCGTATAAGAATATTCCGTATAAAGAAGCTCGCTGTTCAAATAATTGTTTACCGTCTGAGTAGCAATGCCCCAACGAAGAAGATCAAACCAGCGCTGATTTTCAAAAGCTAACTCCAGCCTACGTTCATTACGTACAGCCTCTCTAAAATCGTAAAGGCTTGGCAAATCAGCTAATGTATAGGTAGAAACACCAGCACGCTCACAAACCATGTTCAGATATTTCAGATTATCAGTCGAGGGTCCTGAGATCTCATTAGTCAGTTCTGCATAAAGCAAAGCAATGTCGGCAACACGAATCACAGGCCAATCACTCTCACCATCATATTGCGTAGACACAGGGTTAACATATTTCTTACAATAACGACAATTACCTTCTGTCACCCACGTTTGAGTAGTTGTATTAAAATATTTCTGAGCGACATTCACATCCAGACGTTTATCAGCTCCCTCTCCTCTTAGCTCGTAAGCCGCAATAATATTATCAGTGGGAGTATTATAACCGGAAGAAGTACCGATAATCACATTCGCGCCATTATTGACCGGGGCAAACATGTTGCCGAATGGCGAACCGAGACCTACATTACCGGAAAGATAACGAACCGCAAAGATGATTTCCTTATTCATCTCATTACTAATATCAAAAATTTTATCATAAGCAACAAGGTCGCTACCCGATTGCGGATTTCCCACAGATTCACTTTCAAGAACTTCCTTACACAACTGCGCCGCACGAGCATACTTCTCATCACCTACCCGATAGTGTGTAGCATATACCTTCGCAAGTAATGCTTTCGCTGCATTCAGGTCTGCGCGTCCCAAGTCACTATCCGCCATCTTGCCGGGAAGTAATTCATTATTGACAATATTTTCCAAATCCTCTTCAATAAGTGCATATACCTCATCTACTGTAGAGCGCTGCATATCACGAGCCACTTCAGAAGGAACCTTAGAAGTAACGATGAACACCGGTCCCCACAAACGAACTAAATTGAAATATTCCAACGAGCGAAGAAAAAGTACTTCTCCCTCATATTGATTCCGTAGTGTCTCATCTGTCACTACATCAAGGTAAGAGATAACATTATTTACCCGAGCAATTGTGGCATAGCAGGCATTCCAATACGTTTCTACCCATTCATTTTCCGGTACAATAGTTCCCTGGTCAAGTGTTCCACCAACCGGGTAGTATTGGAAGAGGATCCGGCCGCATATATACGTCCGTTATCTGAACGTAACTCGGTCACAGCCCACTCGTAATACATCACATCATGCAGAGAATTATAACAACCCAACACTAGATTATTCACTGATGAAGCATCCTTCACATATTCATCTGCTGCCACTTCCGAATAAGGATATTGGTCCAGATCACAAGCAGAAAATAGCATAACGATTAACAATAATCCTATATAATTTACCTTTTTCATCGTTTTCCTCCATTAAAAATTAATATCAAAACCGGCAGAAATAGTAGAAGTCAATGGGAATCCACCGCGCTGGTATCCAGAAATCATAGCACTGGAATAGTCACCGGATGTCATACGTGATTCCGGATTAATGCCTTTGTAACCGCTTCCCCAAATATAAAACAGGTTACTACCCGACACATAAAAACGTACACCGGACAATTTAATCTTACGGGCAGCCGTTGCCGGTAAAGTATATCCTACCGTAAAGTTACGTAAACAAGCATACGAAGCGTTTTGCAAAGGATAATCGGTAAGCATGAGGTCATGTCCCGTTTTCACATTCTGATAAGGAGTTTTTCCGTCACCCGGATGTTCTGCACTCACCCAACGGTTCTTTGTATACTTCTTATTCCATTTTTTTGTTTCATTATAGTAAACATCTCCATTAAGTACTGTAATTCCCTGTACACCCTGAATCAGGAATGAGATGTCGAAATCTTTGATTTGGAAAGTATTAGTAATACCCCATGTGAAATCAGGGTAAGGAGTTCCCAATGCAACACGGTCTTCAGGAGTCAAAGAACCATCATTATTAGTATCTACGATACGTATTCCTCCCGGCGCATCATCTGAGAAATGAGGATTAGCAGCAATTTCGTCCGCGCTATTCCATACCCCACACGTCTTATATCCATAAAATTGAATCAACGGTTCACCTACCTTAGCAAGATAGCCTTCATTTCTTTCTCCCAAAGAAATCATTTGCTGTTCGCCACCTAACTCTAACAGTTTATTACGTGACAATGAAAAATTTATATTAGTATCCCATGAAAACTTACGGCTTTTCATATTATGTGTATCAAGTTGAATCTCCAAGCCTGAGTTCCGAACTTTTCCTATATTATTCCAATAATGAGTATAACCGGTAAACGACTGTGTAGGTTGTTCAAATAATAGTGCACGTGTCACCGAATAGTAGGCATCTATTGCCAGATTAATTCGGTTGTTGAAAAGTCCCAAATCCAAGCCATAGTTAAACTCGTCAGTCTGTTCCCAAGTGATATTAGAATTAGCTAATGAAGAAGAGATGTTTGCAGAGCCATTAACCAAAGCACCTGTACCTTTACCCGTCACATAATTTGCACTGTTCAATACCTCAAGAGCTGCATTATAGCTGATACGATTATTTCCTGTCACACCATACGATGCACGAAGTTTCAAGTTAGAGATAGCTTTGATATTCTTCATAAATTTCTCTTCATTCACACGCCAGCCAAGTGATACGGAAGGAAACCAAGCATTACGATTGCCCTTCGAAAAGAGCGATGAACGATCCAGTCGCAAAGAAGTAGACAACAGATAGCGTCCCAAATAGCTATAATTAATACGTCCCAGATAAGATTCCAATACGACATCCGGATACCGGAAAGTTCCTGTACCAGCCGTATTGCCGTTACCTTCGCTCGCCAGTTCGTAAACGGTAGCAGCATTCAACGTCTGAATATCATCAGTTGCAAATCCTGTCGCAGCCATAGCTACACGTTGATTCCGTGTCTTTTCTACAGTATATCCTAACAAAGCGTCAATAGTGTGAACTTTATTCTTTCCAAAATCCAAATGATAGCTCAAAATATTCTCACTCAACAAATCAATATAAAGCGCACTGGAATATGTAGCACGACTTGCTTCTTTATCTTTTGTAGCATCTTTATTACCATAATAGTAAGAAGGAGCAAAGCGAACATTTAATCCATTGGAGGTTTTAAACTGTAATCCCTTACAAAGGTCAAGCGTAAGGTACATGCTAGCCAATCCTTGCATAGTCTCGCTCCAACGGAAAGTATTAGTCATTACACTTTTCGGATTATTATTGGCAGAGCTAAACGGAGACGATTTCTCCAACACCCGGTTACCATCGGCATCCAACAACGGATTCCCATCTGCATCTACAGCAGTCGGTGTCATGATATTGTTAAAATGGCTACCTCTTGCAAATCCTTCATAACCGGTTAATTCAGTACTATATGCATTGTGATAGACCGGTAAAAAAGAAGGAGTACGGTAAAAATCAATAAAATTATTCTTCGGACGTTCCGTCTTACTATATGTACCGGAAATATTAACACCTACTGTGGCTATCTTTGAAAGTTTGGTATCCACTTTGGCACGGAAATTCAATTTATCCAACGAATTGTTCAGCATTACCCCTTGATCTTTGGTATAAGCTGCCGAAATAAAATATTTCGTCTCCTTACGTCCACCGGAAACACTCATCTGTACATTAGTGATACCTGCCATATCACGTAAACCTTCTTTCTGCCAATCGGTAGTTCCCATCTGGCTCTCCAAATAAGCGGCTCCACGTGCAGCACTCGGAACTTTCGGACCACCTAAAGCGGCTTCTTCTTCCAATAAACTCAACCATTCGGAAGAAGTCATCATATCATGCAACTGATATGCATACTTAAATCCTTGATAAAATTTGAAAGAATATTTCGGTTTGTCCGGCGTACCACTTTTAGTAGTCACCATAATTACGCCATTAGCGGCACGTGACCCATAAATAGCAGCCGAAGCGGCATCTTTTAAAATTTCAATTGATTTTACATCCGCAGCATTAATGGATGATAAACCACCGGATACAGGAAAGCCATCTATGATAACCAATGGCTCACTATCTGCCGAAATAGATCCTGTGCCACGTACTCGGATAGAAGGAGTTACTCCCACCTCCGATGTCTCATTGGAAACCGTCAGACCTGTCATTGCACCTTGTAAAGCAGATGTCATATCACTCACCGGAGCATTAATCAGTTTCTCACCTTCTAACTTTGAAATCGAACCTGTTAAATGGGACTTTGCCTGCGTACCGTAACCGATTACCACAACATCATCCAACATTTTCGAATCTTCTTCCAACGTCACATTCACTACTGTACGTTTACCTATTACCTCCGCCTTATCAACGTATCCGATATACGAATAGACTAAAATTGTCTTGGAATTAGGAACTTTAATGGAGTACTTACCTTCAGCATCCGTCACGGTTCCCGTAGGAACAGCAGCATCTTTAACTGTAACTGAAGCTCCAATCAACGGACCCTGTTCATCTATCACTCGACCAGTAACTACATGCTGGGAATAAATGTTCAATGTCCCTACCAACAACAGGAACATCAATGCGACCTTTTTTAAAATACAGGAGTTGTTCATAGATTAGTGTTTTAATTTCTATGACAAACGTAGTGATAATAATTGGTAAACCAAAATTTTGGTTTACCAATTATTATTTATTAACAATATCACATAATCAGCTTATAAATAGCATATTACGCGTACATCTTTATAAAGAAGAAAAGAATATTTTTACTGTAAAGCTTTACTTTGAAAGATAATATTCGTACTTTTACAGCCGCAAACAGGAAGGAAAACCTTTTAAAATATTTATATCTTATGAAAGACGAAGTAAATTCGCAACCAGTTAAGCTTGTCATTGAACACATAAAAAAACAAATCGCAGAGCGCCGGATTCTGCCTGGTGAACGTCTACCGTCTGAACGGAAATTATCTGAACTTCTGCAGGTCAGCCGCTCGCATGTTCGTGAAGCTTTACAAAAGATGGAGTTATATGGAATTGTAAAAATATATCCTCAGAGCGGAACAGTAGTTTCCGAGTTCTCCAAAGATCAATTGGATACCATGATTACCGATGCTTTGAAAATAAGCAAATATGACTTTTCCAGTTTGGTATATGTACGTGTTCTGTTGGAGATCGAAGTTTGCAAATTGTGTGCAATTAACCGTACAGAAGAAGATTTGGAGAATATCGAAAAAACACTTGTCGAATTGGAGGAAAAGTTTGACACAGAGCTACGCGTTGAGAAAGATTTTGCATTTCATCAAGCAATTGCACAAGGTGGACACAACCCGGTAATTAGTTCACTCTTGCTTATCATTACTCCTGATATATTAAAATATTATCAAAAATATAAAGTCTGCGCCGTTCCTCAAAAAACAGTCCATGCAGAACACAGAGAGATGTTACAAAAGATAAAAGATAAAGACAAGGATGGAATGAAAGAGCTGGTACTCCGCCACTTGTCCAACCTGATTGATTTTGCCAAATTATCGACCAAAGGAGAGATTCCGGAGTTCGAATACGGGCATATCTAAAAAGCAAAAGAAAGCAATAAAAAAATAATAGAGGAGGACAAATGTCCTCCTCTATTATTTTTTAAGTTAACAGCTAGTCTCTCAATTAAGCTGCCGGATCGGGAGCTTCTCCGTGATTACCATCCGAATTTCCGCCATCGCCAGAATCAGAGCCACCATTCCCTCCATTTGTTGCCACAACGTCCAATGGTACATATTTTGAGATACTCATCTTATTCAACATCGTTTTTAACTGACTTCCCGGGGTAAAAACTATTTTTCTCACTATGATATTACTACTATCGACATCCTTGGCTTCTATACCACTTTTAGCGTTAAAAGTAGGACGAAGTGTACCGAACTCACCTAGCTTCACCGTTTTTCCCTCATCCATATATCCTTCCAATGAATCAAGCAGCCCGTCTAAGACTAATTTGACCTGACCACGATGAGTACCACAAATCAATGATACATTTTTACACAATTTCGAGAAATCAATTACTCCATCGCTCACCGGAGCAGCGACATACTTCTTAGTTTTGGTTTCATCGAAATTAAAGACTCTTTCTTTTACTGCATACTGTAATCCCATAATTTTAAGTTTTTAAATTGTTTGATAAAAATGTTGTTTTGTGATCACGATGCAAAGATACAGCAAGGGAAAACCACCGAAGTGCTTTAATGGTCCTTAACTACCCGTTAATCTAAAAACACTCCTTTGAACACCTGCCTAAAAAAATATTCGCTTTTGCCTAAAAAAAGATATCCATCCTCCTAAACGCAGATATCTTTTTAGGCAAGTATCGTCTTATTTGATAAGATAGGTAGCCACTACCGGAACATTACATTTCCGTATACGCAATTCTGGTAAGGGATTGACTGAAAAACAAACGAGCGAAATATTCAATCGCTTTAAGATTTTCGAGAGCAGTAACCTGAAGCACACCGGAAGTACCGGAGTGGGTCTGAACCTAACCAAAAGCCTGACTGAATTATTAGGTGGAGAAATCACTATAGAAAGTACTTTGGGAGAATATGTAGAATTCAATGTATCCCTGCCGCCTATGTACGTGAATTCCGAAAAAGAAAGTCAGCCTACAGAAGAAGAGACAGAGGTCAGTGAAATGCTTTTCATTCCTAAGCAGAAAGAAATTACCATACTGATTGTAGAAGACGAAAAGAATATCCGGGAACTGTTGAAAGATATTCTGCTTCCCTACTATCAGGTTCGCGAAGCTGCCGATGGAGAAGAGGCGCTGAAAGAAGTAGAACAAAAGTAACCGGACATCATTATCAGTGATGTGTTAATGCCCAAACTAGATGGCATTACACTAACAGATATATTGAAGTCTGATGAACGGACAGCTCATATTCCGGTTATTCATATTTCTGCCAAAAACTCTATTGAAGACCAGATCAATGCCTATAATCACGGAACAGATTTGTATATCCCTAAACCTTTCCATCCAAGACATGTGTTGAGTGCAGTAGAGAATATGATTAATAAATACTCTCTGATGAAAGAGTATTTCAAATCCGGCCGTTCCTCTCTTATTGTAAGGGATGGGATCACCATGCACAAAGAGGATGAATTATTACTGAACAAGATTATCAAGTTCATTGAAGATAATATCGACGATGAATCCATGAATCCGGAATATTATCAGATTCTTACGAGGTAGCTCAAATGAGATATGCGACTAATGGGACAATATCTGCTGTAATGTGATGTTCGAGAGGTCCGGTCAAGGCAAAAGTCGGAGTAGATTCTTCACCAGCATCGTCACTTTCCCAGGAAACATGGCACCCCGGTAACCATGAGTGATAGCACGTTTGCAAGCAGCTGCAAGACGGTTGGTACGGTAGTTCACCATAGATTCGGCAATGCCTTGATTGAGCAATAATATAGGAGGATACATCCAAAGTTCCGTATCCCAAAAGATATGCCCGTTGTACCCCTGTGAAGACAGCCCCATGGGAGAAATGCTCAATCCGGTACCCTCTCTTCCGAAAGAATAGAGGTTGAACAGGGCGAAACGCACTGCACGTTGAGCATCATCATCACCCTCAATACGAATATCACCTTGCCAAAGTTCATTCCATAGTTGGCAATGGAAAGCCATCAGACGGTCGGCACCCTCGTGGATAGCGTAAGTGATTTGACGTTCAGACTCATTGTAAGGATCTACGAAGTCACGCTTGGAACAGATGACACCTGCCAATGCAAAAGAATAGGTTTCTCCTTTTTTCAGAGATACGGTAAAAGATTATTGAATGGAAAAAGGCTCTTTCCAGGGGAGAAGGCCAATGCCGCCATTA
>ENA-OPCT01001109-OPCT01001109.1-human-gut-metagenome-genome-assembly--contig:-NODE-1109-length-11944-cov-2.440071_pt1 | contig 11944 bp, 13 predicted proteins | sample MGYA00241572_ERZ501495 | MGnify/ENA primary metagenome ERZ501495 (study PRJEB25962, sample SAMEA2042580) | human gut metagenome | biome: human gut; feature: human-associated habitat; material: faeces... | reverse complement strand
ATAGTTGAGGAAGTAGTGGGACTCCAACCCACACATCGCTGTTACACGATTACTGGCGGTTTTCAAGACCGCTGCCTTAGCAATTAGGCTTACACTTCCATAGTTTGTTGATTTACATATTCACTTCAGCAGCATAGGAACTTACTCCTTTATAATAGGGAGAGTTCCAGTAGGGTAGATGTAAGAATTAGCAGTTCTGTCCAAATACCACTTAACAGCCTTCTTAATTAGTCTAATTGCTTTCATAATAAGATAGTGTTACTGAATAAATATGTCAATCTTGTTAGTTAAAATAAACCTATCCAAAACTCCAGAAACAGAAATTCGATGGATAGGTTTAACAGAGGACATGGGTTTTACATTTAATGTCTTCCACTCTCCCAATTCAGAATGGGTAGACACTATACTTACCTAGCATAGTCAGGGCTAATTCTCATAGCTTAGTACATTTACTTCAAGCGTCCTACTCTAGTCTTGCCTGCACCCTTACGGGATTACTTCGGAGACAGTCATTGAATTTAATAATAGTTGTATCAGACTTTGCTGTGTGTCCTCTTACAGTAGTTGAAAAGGAGGTGTTATGAGAACACCTTTGTCACCCCGCCGAGACTCGAACTCGGACTCTGCATTAAAAGTGCAAGGCTTTAACCAATTAAGCTACGGGGTGAGAAAACCCACATTATTGAATTAACAATAGATGTGGGTACAGAAACCATTTTTAATACGTTGCTCTATCCAATTGAGCTAAAGTGGACGTATCCACCTATGGGACTCGAACCCATAACCTACGGCTTACAAGGCATAGAGGTATTGCTGTAAGGTTTCTTTTTGTTAAACTCAAAATAGAGTAGGGTAACGGAGTCGAACCGTTCTAACTGATTTTGCAGACCAGCCCCTAAACCGCTCGGGCAACCCTACATAAACACTACTTTACGTGCATTTATGTTTCTCTATCTGGGTCTAATTTAAATAAAGAGTTGTTGAAACATGAATCTCTAAGATTCGTGGAGCAGGTGGGACTCGAACCCAATCCTCCAGATTGCAAATCTAGTGCATTAGCCAATTATGCTACCTCCCCATAAAACAGAATACTTTTTTTCATCCTCTCGGACTACACCAACATTTCAACCTTCCCATTTAAATAGTCACACAATGGTGGGAAGGGTAGGAATCGAACCTACGTTTAAGACAAAATTACGATTTGTTTGAATTTGCTTTAAGTTTTGCTGTAAGTATTCTTATATAACTTAACCATAAATGTGTTGGGAGGACGAGATTCGAACTCGCAACCTCTACATCCCAAATGTAGTAGACTAGCCCATTGTCCTACCTCCCAATTTAACAGAAGACTATTGTTGATATTTGCGGTCCAAAATACTGCTATAATCATAATTGTTTGCTGTAAGTCTTCTTATTAATAACTAATCGCTTGCACGCCCTCCACGATTCGAACATGGAACAGAAGATTTGGAGTCAACTGGTTTACCATTAAGCCTAAGGACGCATATAGTAGACTTGTTTCACAACAAATCTACGTAGAAGTTCTCTTTTGTGTACATATTAGTACGTGAAACCTCGCTAGGTTGAGGGGAGTGTCGGGTTCGAACCGACAACCTACGGGTTAACAGCCCGTCGCTCTAACCAATTATAGCTAACTCCCCAATTACTACAGATAACACTACCCTTGCTGTAGTACCAACGCCACCCTACGATGTGGATTCCATATTTGCTGTCAGGGATAGGAATGTCTACGTCACGCTAGCCTCACGTGCATTACGTAGTCCCTGTAGGGTTCGAACCTACGACCCTCTGGATGTAAGCCAGATACTCTCACCAACTGAGCTAAGGGACTATTTACAGAAGTCATTCTTTACTTATCCGTGTAAAATGGTACAGATTGTTGTTGAATTTGCTGTTAGACTTCTTATTCTATCATCAAGATGTTGGGTGACTGGGACTTGAACCCAGAACCTCCTCCTTATCAGAGAGGTGCGCTAACCAATTGCGCCATCACCCAATCTAAACAGAAAGCAGTTTTAGCGGTGTCAAATTAAAAGTTTGATGCTTGAATAGTTGCTGTATGCTTTCTTATAGTGAGTTATGAGTTTCACCCCTCATACTCTTCGTAACTACAACAGTCCTATGTAGTTTCCACTACATTACCTGGTGTAATAGGCGCGGGGGTTGGACTCGAACCAACGACCTCTAGGTTATGAGCCTAGTGAGCTACCAACTGCTACCACCCCACACGTTAATTATCTGCTACCAGTAAAGCCTTGCATTAAGACATCACCAGTAACGTCACCTAATACATTTAGAAGATATTCAGATGCATTATTCTCAATAGATGGTTCTGTATCTTTGTGAATACGTTTTGCTAATACAAGCAATTCATCTAATTTTTGAATAATTAAGTCTAATTTCTCTTCCATAATACATTAAGTTAGTTGCGGATACAAGATTCGAACTTGTGACACCTTATGAGTGTTCCAGCTTATGAGACTGGCGAGATAGACCACTTCTCTAATCCGCGATGTTGAATAAAGGAATTTAGTTGGACATAAGGAAGACTTCAATCCTCACTTCATTGGTTTCCATCTGTTATGCTTCTAAATTCCTGTCATTAGGCTATGCTAGCGTTCACCTAACCTCCACTAATAATCTTTTCGAGAGCGTATTAGCGAATGCTCTCCATGCTTTCAAGTTAGCATGATACTAAGGTCTCTCTATCGTGATGCCCTCAACAAAACGCTTCCGTCTCACCCTTTGGAAGATTGGGGAGATGCGGTGCATACGAGAATCGAACTCGTACCCCAAGATAGACAGTCTAGTATCCTAACCATTAGACCAATGCACCAATTAATAGAGCAGATAATGAGAATCGAACTCACATCCTCGGCATGGCAAGCCAATGCACTAACCGTTGTGCTATATCTGCATAGTTTGAGCAGGTGAAGGGAATCGAACCCTCATCAGAAGATTGGAAGTCTCCTACACTGAACCATTGTGCTACACCTGCAAGATGAAATGTGCCCATCTTCACAGACGAGCACACTTTTCACCAAAGCACTTGACTTTAGCAGATATTGTTGTGGGAGTGGTAGGATTCGAACCTACTCAGCCCGAAGGCAACGGATTTACAGTCCGCCCCAGCTCTCCAACTCTGGCGCACTCCCCTCAACAATGGGATAAATAAAACACAAACACAATCACGTTCTCTCAACGTTTCTGAGTACAAAGATAGTGTAATCTTTAGACTCCACAAAGTGAATAATGTTAAATTTTGTAACAATCAAATTTATTACTATATCCCATTATAGAAACCATTTCTTAATGCTCTACTAATAGTTATCTATCTTCACAGACCAATAACTGCTGACAAATGTAATTTTTACAAAGAATTGTAAGGAGAGAGGGATTCGAACCCTCAATGTATACACCTAGAATATTATACCACAGTCCCTAATGACTGCCGCTTTACCATTTGCGTATCCCCTTATATTACTACCTATCTTCACAGACAAGTAGTTTATTCTACTATTATTTCTTATTATGTCGAAAAGAAGCAGAGGGTGGGAGAGTCGAACTCCCACTCCCAAGAATTAAACGTTCTTGTGCTTTAACCATTAAGCTAACCCCCTAAGGACTAACTCGAAAATCCTCGATGATAGCCCCTAGTTGTGAGATAACGTTCAGTAGTTTCATGCTAATGCTGTTTATTAGTCTGACGTGTTAATCCACTTCACCAACGCGCCATGTTAGTAGAAAGGTGAGAATCATACACATAAGAGTCATACTGATTGCTGCTTACTTGCAATACTGCTTATCTAGTATGTTGATTCTTATGCTTCTATCTCACCTTTTAAAACAAAGGATTATGTTTAGAGGCGCGTACAGGATTCGAACCTGCGAATGGTCAGATTTATAATCAATTGATTATTTAAGCTACTGGTTTCTCACTGTAAGGCTAAAGCTAAAGCTCTTGACTCAATGCTTATGCTAAATATCTAGGATTTAGTAATGCTGAGGCTTAAGCTAAAGCTTTAGTCAATATTTTATTTCTTACTTACCATGATGCAAGAAGTTAATGAGTTTCTCTACACTGAGGTTCGGACTCTGTGCTTCGTTATCATTAACAACCTTCAATGCCTCAATCACTGCTGCAAGAATCTTACTTCTTCTTTGCAGTAATTCAGCACGTTGTCTCTGTGTCCAGGCGCCAGTAAACTTCTGCAATGTATAATCGCCAGTTTCTACTGTTTTCTTCTTAACAGTAACCTTAGCGTTATAGTTAGCAGGTAACTTAGCTGGGTCAAGATTCGGGTCTTTAAGGATAACTTCCTCAGATTCAGTAGTACGAGTTATACCTTTCAACATTTCTGTTTCGTGTACATCACGTCCCTGATATTCTGCATCAGTTCCTTCAAGCCAAACCTCAGAATCTGAACGCACTGGTACATTGGCGTACATATCTTCCAGCTGCTTACTGGTTAGGATAGTTTTAAGCCTCATAAGGTCAAGAGCAGTCAACTTACCAAATGAAATACCATCTACTATCAATTCAACTCTCGGTGCACCAGCAGAGTTAGTTGCCTCAACAGAGAATAGGTCTTTCAAGTAAGGAATTGCATTCTGTTCGAACCATACGAGCTTCTCCTCTACAGTTGTAGCTACCTTAGTAGTGCCCATATAACGAGCATCTTCTGCGTAGCCATCTCTCGGTTTGAAGGTCTTCTTGATACCCTCAAACATACCTTGCTTATTCTTAAAGAACACAGCATAATCACCAATCATTCTATTGAATGTTGATGTACCATGTTCTACTTTAGCAAGTAAAGTGTTAAGCTTAATCATACTTATTTCTTATTCTTTTTAAAGTTTGTATTCTTCTTAGTTTTGTTGACCACCTTTCGTTCAGACACAACAAGGCGATTTAACAATTCTTGGTCCATAGCTGCATTGAACAACTCTGTTGCATTCTTAGGTGTAGCCTTGAATGGTTTAGTTCCCAAGATAAATGCTACAGCAGCAGGGTCATAGCCACTGATATAGAAATTGTTCGGAGCATCTGCAAAGTCTTCAAACTTAGGACGAAGACCTCCATCATAGTAACCGTTAGGTAAATCCCAAAGGATTAGTTTGAAGTTGTCTACATACTCCTTACTGAAACCACCTTTAAGTAGTCTTTGTCTAAATGCAGTAAAATTAGTAACGGATGCACCTGAGCCACCCCAACTACGAGCTGCATCAAATTCACCATCACTAACCAACAATGCTCCTGTTGGGAACTCGTTCTCAGAAATCTTCATTGTGCTTCTCAGCTTAACGAACATATCTGCCACAGATAATAAATTGGTATTACCAAAGTTACCATCTGTGTCGTTAGCCCATTTCTCAATAGGAGTCTTACCCTTCCATGTACAGAGCTTACAAGTACTACTAAATGTAGCATAGGCATCTTTAAATGGACCGTCCAGTAGAGCAGAGAAATATAATGCCATTGCTTTACCAATAGCATAAGAAGACATATTGGTTCCAACTGCCTTAGAGGTCATAGAACCAGAAATATCTCTAACCACTAACAGCTTGCTGTTCTGGTTAAGATTCTGTCTTCCAGTCTCAACTAGCCCATTAAACTGAGCATTGATAGTCTGTTCTCTATACTCTTCAAGCCTATTAGTACGGTAGCTTTCACCAAGCGGTTGGAACAACTCGAACACAAATCCAGTGTATTTAGCCACTTTGCGACCACTTATCCACTTAGAATACTTCTCTACCAATCCTTGATTTTTCAAGAACTTAGAACCTACCAATAGGCTCAGAGCGCGTCCATGAATGGTATTGAAGTCCAGTTCGAGCAACTTCTTCTGACTTATTAATTGCTGCCAAGTATGAGCAGTTCCACTCTGTTTGAGTTTCCTGTATCTACGTTGTGCAGCACGGCTATCCGCAGTCTCTTTATCTGTCTTCTTATCCTTCTTCTTACCATAGATGCAAGAAGCAAGATACTGACCGATAATAGTACGAGCTTGTGAATCAACAGTTTTACATTCTTTCATTGAACGAATGGTTGGTAGGTATTTCTTCACCAATTCACTCGTATGACCATTAGCTAATCCAGCCAAGATAATCTTACGCATGAAATTCCAATCCAACTTTCTTCCTTCCCAGCCATGATATTGTAAATCAAGGCTCATCATTTCAAATACATCCTTCCAGCTACCAGCAGCGATGAAATAAGGCATGTTAGCCATGAATGTAGGTTTGTGATGCATAGCTAACCATAGCATACGCATAATACCTTCATTCTTCAATCCCTGTCCTCTCTGAACATCCAGAGTGATAGTTTCATTAGGAAGAACAATCTGAGTCTCACGAGTAATCAACCGAATATATACAGCGAGTTGCAGACACTTCTTCGGATTAATACTCCACAATTTATACATATCTTTAGATACCTCAGCATAATCACGAGGTGCCTTAAAGTTTGCAATCATTGAGAAGTTGTCTACGAATGCATCATTACTGGTGCTATACTTCTTAGCACCGTTTCCACTCACAGTCTCGGCTGATAGCTTCAATCCCTCCTTCACAAAATTGTTCTCTTGTGATTCAGTCTTAAAAAGACTTTTCTTTTTCTTACTAAATTCCATTGTTTATCTCTTAATTTATAAATTAATTGAGATAATTATATAGCGTGCTTTACCTACATAATCTATCCGTTAACGTTCTCATAAAACAATCACCCAGCTACTGGCAATGAAAGATGTTTGTAACTGAGTGAAAGGTCAATAATGAAATGGAACTGACGACCTACTCTTGTATTGCTTGACCATTAATCAAAATATTGTTACACATTTTAAATAACTACAAGAGATATAAGGATTCTCTCCTTATATAATTTCACTAAGGGTTATGCCGCTCCCTAAGTGAACTAGGTTTCAACTCTTATTTATACACGTTTAAGTCACGATGTCCTGTAATATACAAGGGCGCCGATATCATCAGGTCAATTTCGTGTCATAATAGGTATTATCCTATTACAGTTATATTTACTAACTTAGAAGTGCCATCTACTAACCCATGAGAGAGTAAGTATTCTGGCATCCCAGGTAGTTCAGCACCAGTACCACTCATAGCTTCAAAGTGCCTACTTTCATTTGATAAGCCATATTGTCTAAGAGTAGCTTCTACAGCCTGATTATATTCATCAGGATATTCATGGCACGCATTTACACACGTGCCATTAAGCGGGTCAATGATTTGAATGTAAACCTTTTTCATATTACTTTACAGTTACTTCTTCATATATAAGAACTGGCTTAGAAACTCTATAGCCATTCTCAGTAAGCAGCTTAATAGCCTTATTAATTGCCTTATCAACTGGTACAAGCTCCTTATGTTCATGAACTGGAACTTCTTCAAGCACCTCCTCAATCTCCGTAGTTTCTTTAGGTTGTTTTACTGGTTCAACCCATGTACCTTGTTGTATAGCTTTCTTCTTTTGACTATACTTTCTTGCCTGTGCAGCTACTTTCTTACGAGTAATAGTCATAAGCTCTACTACCTTATTTATATGAATAGGCTCTGTACTAGACCAACTAAATCCATCTTGATATGTCAGTCCTGCCTGTACGAGAACACCTTGTTGAACCAATGTTGTAGCAAACTCGCTATACATGGGCACACCTAGGTCTTTAAATGCACTTCTAATGTCCTTAACTCCGAATACTCCAGAGTTCTCAGACTTCACTAGATTTACAGCAGCTGACAACTCTTCAGCTGTCATCTTACCGTAATTTCGTTTCTTTTTCTGTTCCATTTCAAATTGTCGATTAGTTAAACATAATATTGTGGACTTGGGCGGAGTCGAACCGCCGTCCAAACAACCCTTATTACAAGGATAACGTGTGTCTCATTTTTATTACATCAGCTAGTGAGTTCTAGCATGTAGATAGTTTTATTAGTCTTACTCAGAACCAGACTTATCATAGATGAAGTCAGTACACTTAAAGCTAATTTACAAACTACCAAACCTGGGCTGACCGAAGTCGGCTCTCCACCACTCCATTTACGTTGGAGAACGAGTAGTACTTTTAGGCATAGCCCTTGCGTCTCTACCATACACATTGTGGAGAATCTCAGCTCTACTAACCTTTGGCGTTCAAGTTAAGTGGGCTGCCCTATATGCTTCTTCCCACACCTCTTCTGTTTCTAGGTCTTCTCCGTTAACCCGACTACATTAATACGTTAATATTAATAAGCCACAGCTTAAGCTGCCATTCTTACTTCAGTGTTGCCACTTAAAATTGTGTATCATTTTATAAGAGTTGGTACGAACTCTACACGTCCTTATAACTTGTAATCGCCTGTCAAAACCATGCAAGCCCAGTTAGTGCAGTTATACTCCTGCACTATGAGTTATTTCTCTGCTACTAATCCTAACTATTATACCACTAGGTGTACATTCTTCCCAATATCGTATATTGCCTCTTACATATGTTTTAACTATAGTAATTGGTTCAACTCCTGGTCGTTTGTACGATGAGTATTTCTCCTTAGCTATCTGACGTTCCTCTATAGGGTCATCAGCAACTATTTGGGTACTTAGAGGTACTAACATTAGAACGGTAAGTCAGTTATGTGTTTATACTTACAAAACTCATAGACACGCACATTGCTAATCTGTGCATCTTCTACAGCTTTGAGAGTTCTCTCGTAATCCCAACAAGTAGTTATTATTCTCTCTGGTTCTTTGAAGAACCATTCCTTAATAATATCTTTGTCAGGTATTGGTTCATCAATAGTCCATTCCCATTCTTTCTGTAATCGTAAATCGTAGTGATGTAATATCTTATATTCACCTCTACCAAACAATTCATCAAGTAGGTAATGCATTAATAAACCGCTTATAGCATCGCATCCACAGAAGATGATTTTCTCTTCTTTAGAGTGTAACTTTCTTAGAGCGTAATCCTTTGGCATATTATTTATACTTTTTAGCAAGTTCCCAAGCAGCTGGAGATGTTAGTTTATTGATAGCAGATTTATATCCAGCCAATACAGACTCTCTTTGTTCTTCTGGAACTAAGAATGAGCAAGTCAATAATGGTTCAGTACCATTACCAAACTTCTTACATATTGGTGGTCTTCTATCATAAATATTGCATCTACAATTCTCAGTTAAGAATGGACATTTATTCTTGTCAGGGTTATGGTCTGTGATTGGATAACACATTACCTCACCTTTCATATTCTCATTATCAATAACGAGAATCTCCTTGACTGGATTAACTATCCTATTCTTTAATGCAAATATGTATTTCTTAGGCAATGGAGCATTGTAACAACAACTCGCATGGCATTTAGATATATCACACTTTATCATAGGAAGTAGTAATCTCCACGTTCAAACGCCCAAACAACATGCTGTAGTTCCCAGTTCTCATGCCATCTTGTACCACTCTTATCACATATAACCTTCAGAGTATCACCTTCTATTGATTGTGGTTCAACTCTTCCAGTAAAAGCGCCATTTCTACCAGAGAAAGGTTTGCCTTCTTCTAATTGCTTCAGTATATCCATTTCATTATTAGCTTTAAAAGTTGGCGGAGCTAGCTCACTTCACAGTGGACTAACCCCTTGATATTTGTCTTCAAAAACCTTCTTTAGTTGTCACCTTTCTTACGCAGCTTTGACATTACAATAGCTGCACCGAGAAGAGACTTGAGTTCCTTAGGCATACCCTCGATGATGTCCTTAATAGGGTTTTCATCAATGTCATGGTCACTGCCCTTACGATTCTCTAACGCATCTACTGTGTTGCGAACGGACTCTGCATCTTCTATAGAGATAGAGAATGTTTCACCACCGAATACAGATGCTTCCATTCTCTTGGTATCAACGTGAGCAACGTCATTGCCATCAATGTTGAATATGAAAGCTCCACAGTCCTTACACTGTTTAACTCCAAGTTCTTCTACTATACGTCCGATGTATACTGGAGCCTTGCCTACTGCAAGCAGTGCGAACGGTTCGAGAATGTTAGATAATTTGCTTATCAATGAAGGGTACTGTTCTTTAGTGCCATTCAGAATCATGTCAATCTTTTTCATGCTAAATCCTTATTTTTAAGTCGAATAATAAAAATGCCTAATAACACACATAGTACTAGAGGAATCCATAAAGATGCTCTAGTACACTGCCAGCCTAAGTATCCTACCATAAGTAGGAATACAGCCTTAGTCAACCTTGCTTTCCACATACTTATCAAGATTAGTACGTGACAACAAGATACATACACTCCAGTCCATCTTGGACTCATCACACACTTCCTTAGCCGACTTGATGTATTCTACACAATCGTCAACTATAGCTTTGTGCTGCTCGTCATTGATTTCGCCTTTGTTGAGTTTGGCGTCTGTCTGTTCGATGATAGATACCATTTCAGCTACAGAATAGGCAATGATACCTAACTGAATGTCTTGATTCAACACTTGAGCACGATTCACTAATTTGTTCTTTTCAATTTTCATTGTCGATTAGTTATTAAATTAAACAATATGACCAATTAGTTTCACCTATAAATAGGTTACTTATAGCATCGCCACGTAAAGGCTTAGTCATGATGCCGACCCCGTCACGGGGTATAGTAGAATCATATCTACCTATATATAAAATCTTAATTTATGGAACGCAAGACCTTCCTGTGCCTACAGTCTCGACAATAACCTCTGTTATTGAAATATCTGTCTTCGATTGCTGTACACACAATCTCACAATACTTTGCCTTATCTCTCGATAAGACATCTCTCCAGTATCAAGGTCATACTGTTTGGTGTAAGAGATGCTCTGCATCAGTCTCAGGGCGTACCCATTATGGTCCAATTCCTTTCTGATTTCAGCTAACATGGTGTCCCATGCATTTTACACCTAAAACTTATATCTTTATAGCTGCATACTGTCATAACGTTGAGTTATTAACTCCGAGTACATCTTTTCATCCATATAGGAACTATGACTTCTTCTGTAAGCCTTACGCTAATATAAGAAACTGGTGTCCTCAATGTCTTGGAAAGTTATTGAGTTTTTTAAGAATGTCAGGTAAGCTGACTAGATGCCCAAAAACCTAACTGCTAAATAAGCCTGGTGGCTAGGTACACGATTTTAAGTCCTTATAGGGCTTCAGACTATTCCAAAAGTGACCGTATGAAATATTCTCTACGTTCATACAGCCTTTTCTGGCGTTACGATACCAGACCTAGGTAGTACTCCCTAGTACAGACTAGATTTAAGTGCGAGTCTGCATACACACCATACGTTTTTAGAGTAGTGTCATGGCTAATTCCTACTTTAGTTTACCTACAACCATACTTGGTGCTCTGAGTATCTACGCTTTTATGTACAATATTAAACGCTTCTTCTTATACCAAGTGAGCACAGGTCTTGGGCTACTCTACTAACAGTAATCAATCTCTAATTATTAGATAATTGCACTTGTGTTTTCACTTATTCTCCTCACGAAGAACCTGCCTTAATTATGGATAAATGGTGCTAGCTATTAAACTAGCACCCATTACGTAGGCTATTTCTTTTTCTTGGATTTGTTGTAAACATCCAAATACATACTCTGGTACAGAACCTTCTTATCTGAAACTGGGCAGACGAAATGCTTCTTCATCAGATTAGTGAAGGCATCTATAGTCATGTTAGACAAGATTAAATCACGTACTCCTAGCCAAGCTAGTACTATATCACGCTTCAGTAAAGTGAGTCCTCCTCTTTCTTTACCTATTGCAGCAGCCATTTGTGCTAACTGATTGTAAGCAATATCAGCTACTTTAGCCTGCTCTTCTGTGATTTGAAGTGTTCCCCTCTGTATCGCATCACCACATGCTTGACCTGTGATTAGTTGAGCGGCTGCTTTATATTGGAAACCACTCCT